>CEUM01136459.1_pt1 | contig 15494 bp, 12 predicted proteins | sample 356421 | NCBI WGS metagenome assembly CEUM01 (sample SAMEA2622716, study PRJEB7988) | marine metagenome | biome: marine biome (ENVO:00000447); feature: surface water layer (ENVO:00002042); material: "saline water (ENVO:00002010), including plankton (ENVO:xxxxxxxx)" | depth 5 m | reverse complement strand
AGGATTATCTTCATTTTTTTTTGATGAATCGGTATCAGACTTAATATTGAAAATACTAAAAAATGAATTTTTTTGATTTGAGGAATCACTTTCATTTTTATTAGATGAATTACTTTGATTTAAGGAATCGCTTTCATTTTTATCAGATGATTCAGTAATAGATACATCAAAAGGGTTAATATTATTTTTTTCTAAAGTAGATTTATTATTTCCTGTTATAGTTGATATAATACTTTCAAAAGATGTTTTTAATGAACCACCTATTAAATTTGAACCAACATTATCAAGTTGTTCATAATCTTTTATATTCAAAAATTTTAAATTAGGATCCTTATTAGTATTTTTAAAAATATTTTTGATAATGAAATATATAAATATGTAATATTTGCTAATAATTTTTGTAATATTTCTCAATTTTTCTTTAGATATTTTATCATAATTTTCAGAACTTAAATAAAAAATTTTATTTATACTATCAGAATCAACTTTGTAATCTAATTGATCGATATTACTTAATTTAATTTTTTTAAAATATTTTTTCAATATTTTTTCAGTTAATACAACAAAATTATCACAAGTCATTTGAAAGTTTTCAAAATTTTCTAAATTTTTTTTGAATTCAATATTTTTTTTGTCTTCTTCTATATATTTTGTTAAATAATTACACGCTAAATCCGAATTTTTTAATAATGATATAAATTTTTTATTTATATCAGCAGGAGAGTGTTCACTATTTTTACTATTACTAGCACCCATTATATTTTAAATATATTTAATTTTAAAATATATTTCAAAATATATATTATTTAAAATTGAAATAAAAATTATTTGTAATTTTAAATAATAAGTAATTGTATGATACATGATAGAGATCTATCTGCCATATGGAATTTAATAGATGAAGAAAAAACAGAAAACAAAAAAAATTTTATTATAGAAAATAAAAATGATAATAATAATAATAATTGTATTAAATGTAATTCTGAACAATTAATAGGCGATGAAGGTTTTTATGTTTGTTCTAATAAAAAATGTGCCTATATTTTGAAAAATCAAATTGATCAAAGTGCAGAATGGCGTTTCTATGGTGCAGATGACAATAATAACAATGATCCAACTAGATGTGGTATGCCAATTAATCCATTACTAAAAGATTCATCTCATAGTTGTAAAGTCTTGTGTGCTAGTAAATCAAGTTATGAAATGCATAAAATAAGAAGATATACAGAATGGCAATCTATGCCATACAAAGAAAAATCACAGTATGATGAATTTTTAAGAATAACAGTTATATCACAAAATGCTGGATTACCTAAAATGATAATTGATGATGCTACTAAATTTCATAAAAAAATATCAGATGCGAAAACGTTTAGAGGACTAAATAGAGATAGTATTATTGCTGCATCTGTTTATATATCATGTAGAGTAAATAATTATCCTAGAACACCTAAAGAAATTGCAACTATTTTCAATTTAGATAACACGAGCGCCACAAAAGGGTGTAAAAATGCATTGTCTATAATTAATGAAATTGAAAACAATAATGACAATGATAATAATAATAATAACAATAATGATAATATTAATGATAATGATAATATTAATATTAATGATAATAATGATAATAATGATAAGAATAAAAACAAAAATGATAAAAATGATAAAAATGATAAAAATGATAAAAATCATAAAAATAATAACAATATATATGATAATTATGAAAATGAACCAGTAAATAATAATAATTGCAAAAAAAAAATCAAATTATTAAAAACAACACCATTATCATTCATTGAAAGATATTGTAGTAAATTAAATATTAACAGTGAACTCACAAAATTATGCAAATTTATTGCTAACATTATAGAAAACAAAAATATGATTCCTGAAAATACTCCACATTCTATTGCAGGAGGAATTATTTTCTTTGTTTCAGATGTATGTAATTTAAATATTACTAAATTAGATATAAATAATGTATCAAATATATCAGAAGTAACAATCAATAAATGTTATAAAAAATTATATGAAAAAAAAGAAATTTTAATTCCAAACATTATTTTAAAAAAATATAATAGTAATATATAAATGTCAAACCATTTTACAAAAACATTTAATTCTATATCAAAAAATCAATGGATAGGATTATTATTAGGTTATGTTGCATCTACATTAGTATGGTTAAAATTAATATTGATTATAAATCCTTTAAAAAATAAAAATAAAAATAAAATAGATTTAAGTATTAATCGTTTACAAATATATGCTTTAATTGTAGGTTGGTTAATTACTACTGTTGTATGGGCAAAAGCATTAATGATAATAGACCCAATAAATAATAAAAATATTGTATAAAAATTTATATTACTAATTTTTCCAATAAACTATTATTATAAATAATTGAACCAGATGGTTTATAAGAATTTATATTTTTGTATTGATTTTCAGATTGTTTATTTTCTTTACTTTCATTATTATCATTTTCATTGTGTTTTTTTGTATTATCAAAAATATTAGTAATATTATTATTATTATTATTACTATTACTATTATTGTAATTAGTGTTAAAAATATTATCATTATTTGAATCATTATTATTTAATATTTCACCTTTTTCATTAACTATTTTACCAGTTTTTTTTTTAATTTCATTTCTAACATATGTGGGAACCCAATGATTCCAACATATAAATAATAAATTGGGAAATGTATAATTTATAATAAAACCATTTTCTTTCAATTTATTTAAAATATAACATGTACAATCTAATGAATTATATACAGGAATTCCTATCAAAATTTCAGGTATAACATACCAACAATGATTATCTGGCGTATTTTTAGCAGTATACCTAATTTTAGTATGAATTCTATTTAATATTTTATTATAATTTTTTACTGTATTTAAATTTCTTTCTTGTTTTTTTGAATATAATTCATCAATATTCATTTTAGTAGCTTCTTGGTCATTTGAACTCATAAAATTCATTTTTTATATTTTTTATATAATTTATAATAATATAATTAAATAATATTTTAAAAATAAAACTAAATTTAATATATTATTTATTATGACTATAAAATATTTATCTGTTGCTGGTGGAGGATTTCCACAACTATTTACTTCTTATGGAATTTTGAAATATTTATCAAAAAAAAAAATTATTAATTATGAAGATATTAAAATAATAAATGCTACATCTGCTGGTGCATTAATTTGTTTAATATATTTATTAAATATTGATTGGAAAATAACAGATAATTTTGTATTTAATAGACCATGGGATGATGTATTTAATATAAATAAAAGTGATATATTGAATTTATACTATAAAAAAGGGTTACGAGATATTGATTTATATATAACATCATTTGAACCATTATTAAAATATGTAAATTTATCAGCAGAATCTACTTTGTTAGATTTATATAATATTACAAATATAACTTTCAATATATATACTACAAAAGTTAATACATTAGAAACTGTTATTTTTAATCATATTGATTTTCCAGATTATAAAATAATGGATTGTATATATATGTCATGCTGTATACCAGGTGTTTTTACACCTTATTATGATATATCTAGTAATTATACTTTTATAGATGGTTCATTACTAGTCAATAGTCCATTTTTAGATGTATTTAAAAATTATAAAATAAATGATTATGAATTATTAGTATTAGATAATGCAATAGATGAAGAAGAAAGTCTAGATATATATTCTAAAAATAATAAAAATCATTTTGATATCATATTGAAATATGATATATCATATTGTTATGAAATAATAAATGATTGTACTAACTATAATTTTTTAGATTATGATTTTTCAATAAATGATATTAGTAATAATACAAATGATAATTCATTTGAACTAAAAAAAGATGTCAGTTTTTTAAATTTTTTTATATATTTAATAAAATTAATAATATACAAATTCAATAAATTTAAATATAATATATTTTACATTGATATTGATAAAAATTTGAAAAAAAATAAAAATGTTGAATTTTTATATATAAATACATATCATAAACAAAATAGATTTGATTATAATGAATGGTTCAATGTATTAAATAGTAAATTATTTAGATATCAATTATCAATTTATGGTATGAATTTATGTTATACTGTTGAAAATTGTCATAAATTTATAAATAATTTGAAATATAAATTTAAAAAAAATGATAGTTATATTTTGATTGAATAAGATTTATGCACTACACATTAAACATTCTTTTGTTGATTCTTCTTCTGTTTCATCATTATTTTTATCTGGTTCAATTGTAAATTGCTGTGGCTGATGTTTTGGTTTTCTTCGTAAATAATACATACCTGTTTTTAATCCAGCTTTCCATGAATAAAAATGCATATTTGTTAAAGATTTGGGGTCTGGATCTTCCTGCCATAAATTTAAACTTTGTGATTGACAAATATAAATACCTCTATCTTTTGACATATCAATTATATCTTTCATTGACATCTCCCAAACAATTTTATATTTTTCTTTGATATCCTCTGGAATGTTCTCAATATATTTTATACTTCCTTTATTTTTAATAATATTGTTTTTAACATCTTCATTCCATAATTTTAATTTAATTAAATCAGTTACTAAATATTTATTTACCATCATAAATTCTCCTGCTAATGTTCTTCTTGTATAAATATTACTTGTAATTGGTTCAAAACATTCATTATTTCCTAAAATTTGACTTGTACTTGCTGTAGGCATTGGTGCTGTTAATAAACTATTTCTCATACCATATTTCATTATATTTTCTTTTAATTTGTTCCAATCATAGCGTTCAGATGTTGGTTTTGCATCCCATAAATCAAATTGAAACTTTCCTTCACTCATTGGTGTTCCTTTAAATGAACTATATGCACCTACATAATCATCTGTTAAATTTTCAATTTCACACCTTAATGGTTTGTATGAATTTAACATATCAGTTAATCCAATATGTTCATCAAATTCTTTATTAATTACAATGTAATCTGTACATAAATCATATTTTTTATCTTCTTCTGATAAATCATTTTTATCTGATTTGAAACACCAATTTGATAATTTATATTGTTCTTTTAATATTTTCATAATTTTATTTCTATTATATGAAATATTGAAACTTTGTTCACATGCCGCATAATAAATTGTTTCAAAAATTAATTTATTTACATGTTTAGCTTCTGGTGATGTAAATGCTAAATTCATCTTGAAAAATGTATCAGCTAATCCTTGAACTCCAATACCAATTGGACGGTGTTTAAAATTACTAATTTTTGTTTTATTAGTAGGATAAAAATTAATATCAATAATATTATTTAAATTAGTTACTAATATCTGTGTCACTTTATATAATTGTTCATAATCAAATTCTTTATTATTATTTACAAACATAGGTAAACCAATAGATGCTAAATTGCATACAGCTGTTTCTTTTGCATCTGAGTATTCACAAATCTCTGTACAAAGATTTGAGGACTTAATTGTACCTAAATTTTTTTGATTTGATTTTTCATTTACTGCATCTTTATATAAAATATATGGTGTTCCAGTTTCCATTTGTGAATCAAGAATTTTTAACCATAAATCACGGGCATTAATTTGTTTTTCATAATTTTTATTTTCTTCATTGAATAAATAACATTTTTTATATTCTTCTCCATATAAATTACTTAATTCTGGAACTTTATCTGGACAAAATAAAGACCATTCTTTGTTTCCCATTACACGTTCCATAAATAAATCACTAATCCATAAAGCATAAAATAAATCGCGTGCTTTACTTTCTTCATCTCCATGATTTTTTTTCAAATCTAAATAATCTTCTACATCTGGATGTGTTGGTTCTAAATAAATTGCAAAACTTCCATTTCTTTTACCACCTTGATCAACATATCTTGCTGTTTTATTAAATACGCCAAGCATTGGAATCAAACCATTTGATGTTCCATTTGTTCCTCTAATATGTGAACCACTTGATCTTACATTGTGAATATGTAATCCTATACCACCTGACCATTTAGAAATCATAGCACATTCTTTTACTGTATTAAAAATTCCTTCAATTGAATCATCTTCCATTGCAATTAAATAACAAGAACTCATCTGTGGTCTAGGTGTTCCTGCATTGAATAATGTTGGTGTTGCATGTGTAAAATATTTTTGAGACATATAATCGTATGTTTCTTTCACTTTATCCATGTTGTTTTTATGAATACAAATTGCTATACGCATCCACATATGTTGAGGTCTTTCTACAATAATATTATTACATTTCATCAAATAAGCTCTTTCTAGTGTTTTGTAACCAAAATAATCAAATAAATAATCTCGCTTATAGTCTATAAAATTTTCAATTATTTCTTTATTATTTTCAGTAATATTAAATAATTCTTCGCTAATTAATTTGTAATTATTATTATTTACATCTAAAAAATTATATAATTTTGATACAGCTTCATGAAATGTATTAGGTGTATTTTTATGTAAATTTGATACACTAATTGAACTTGCTAAATAACTATAATCAGGATGTTGTGTAGTCATAGATGCTGCTTGTTCTGCTGTTAATTCATCAATCAAAGGTGTTTTAATATTATCATATAACTGATCAATTACTTTCATAGTAATTTGTGCATATGCAATATTAGTTAAATTTTGACTTTTACCCATTGCTTTAATCCTCTTTAAAATTTTATCAAATGAAATTAATTCTCTTTTATTATTTCTTTTAATAACATACATATTATTATCATCTGATTTAGAATTTTTCATTTTTAATTTTTAGTAATTAATAAAAAATAATTTTTAAATCAATTTCAATATTCAATTAAAAATTATTTTTTATTAATATATTTCGTCTACTAATCCATATTTTAATGCTTCTCTTGATGTCATCCATATATCATGATAAAACAATTGATTTAAAATTTCCTCTGTTATATTTGAATGTTCTAAATATATATTTTTAACAATATCAGTAAATAAATTTATATTTTTATTTATATCTCTTATTTTTAAAAGTGTCATTTCATCATTATTTTCATATACTTTTGGTCCATGTATCATCATTAACGAATTTTCTGTTATATATCTTTTATCTCCTAATATTGATAATAATGTTGCTGAACTAGCTGCATAACCTTTTATATATGTATATAGTGGAATTTCTAATTTTTTTATTTCATCTACTACTGATAATGTTGAAAGTAATGAACCTCCATGACTTTGAATGAATAAATTTATATATTTTTCATCATCTGGTACATTATTATTCAACAATTCATATTCTTTTGAATTTAATAATTTTACTAATTCAAAACAAGAATTATCATTTAATTCTCCTAATAAAAGTATATTATTATCTATTATATTACCACCATTGTTCATTTTTATATTATTCACATCATTTTTATGATTATTTATTGTATTTTTAGATAAAAATAATTTACTATATGTTATATTATTCATATTTGATTTATATCTAATATTATCATAATGTTTGTTATGATAATCTATACTATTATTATTTAAATTCATTAAAATATTTTTGTTTTTTGAATATAAATTATTTTTTGAATATAAATTATTTTTTGAATATAAATTATTTTTTGAATATAAATTTGGGCTTAAATTTAATACTAAACTGTTACAGTTGTTTAAATTATTTATTAACAATATACTCAATATACTCAATATATTATATATTTTCATTTATATTATATATTAATAATCTTACCTTTATATTGTAATATATCTAATATTTTATTTGTTGTTGGAAACTCTTCTTCTCCATATATATCTTGTAGCAATAACCATTCAAATAATCCTCCTATATATATATATACATTTTTGAATCCTAATTTATATAATTGATTGTATTTTTTAACTACACTATCATCACTACTATTCATACCATAAATTATTATATTTATGGTTTTATTATTTTTTTTTAAATAATCATTTATTATATTTATTTCATCATTTACATTCACTGTTTTGTAAATTAAACATTCTTGATTTGTCGTTTCTAATGTATTTATTAATATTAAATTATTATTATCCTTATTTTTTATAAATTTTTGTATATTCTCATAGTTTATTCTATTTATACTTATATTTTGACCCATTATTAATTTAATATTTTATATAATTTATTTTTTAACATAAAAAACTATAAATTATATTATTTTTAGCAAAATATTAAATTTAATTTATAATTAAATATTATATATTAATATAAATGGCTAGTGTTCTTGAAGTCTATAACCCTAATCTTAACATTACTTTAGGAGTTAATGATATTGAACATACTAAAGATGATTTAAATCAATATGCTACAGAAAATTATATTGTCAAAACAAATGCTGTTGGACTTGAAGTTGCCAACGTATTAGATATATCTAATGCTGCGAATATTAATGGAACATTAGATGTTACACGCGCTACTACGCTTAAAGATATTTTAAGCGTTTTAAATGATGCTACCTTCAATACTAACGTTGATATTAGTGGCCAAACTACTATAACTAATACTTTAAATGTTTCTAATGCTACTACATTAAATAATACCTTAAATGTTAATAGTGCTACATCATTAGAAGATGTATTAGATGTTACTAATGCTACATCATTAAATAGCACTTTATATGTTGAAAACAAAGCTACATTTAATAATGATATATCTGGTAATGCTCTATTAGATATTTTAAATAAAACTACTTTAAATAATACATTAGATGTTATTGGTGCTACTACACTACATAATACTTTAAATGTTATCGATGATACATCTTTGGATTCTAAATTATTAGTTGGTGATGCTACCACATTATACAATAAATTAACTACCGTTGGCGATACACAATTAGATTCTAATGTTCAAGTAGATTTAAACACCAATTTACTAGGTGAATTAACTACTGACTTACAAACTGATTTAAATAATACATTAGTTATTACTAGTTCTACTACCTTAAACAATTCTTTAAATGTACAAAATGCTACATCATTAAATACCACTTTAAAAGTTCAAGGAGCTACCAGTTTAAATAATACTTTAAATGTATCTTCATCTACTACTTTACTTGATACTTTGACTGTTGATGGTAATTCAACAATTAAAAGTAAAGTTGTTATGCAAAATGATTTGAGCTTAAATAATCATTTTAATATTGGTGGACATATAAAAGGACCATCTACTATGTATATTGATCCTGCTGCACATGGTGATAATACTGGTGTTGTTGCTATTGCTGGTTCATTACATGTAACCGGTGATAATACTGCCATTGAATCTAATGATGTTGATGTATCAGATGTTGACCTCAGAATTGCCGCATATACTCAATCGCGCACAGAAGTTGTTGATTCTGGATTAACTATTGGTTCTACTAATTTTGCCTCTATGTTGTACAAACCTACTACATATTTTAAAGATATTGTTGATACATCTGAATATACTATTGAATCTGGTAAAGTTTTATTTTTAATTAAAGAAGAAAATTCTATATTTAATATTTACAATGTTGCTAATAACACTATTATTGACCCTAATAATATTATCTTGTTAAGTAACAAAACTTACAGATTTTTTTATGATAATTCTACCTTAACCGATGGCATTAATTTCTTATCACAAGATGATACATTACCATCAGTTGGTGCTAGCATTATTGATAATTTAACAGAATTAAATTTTAGTGAAAATGCATCTGGTTCTAGTTCTCATTCCTCTGTTAATGATTTATCTTACGTTGAATTTACTATACCATCCGACTTTAATAAAAATTTGTTACCTAAAATATTCATAAAAAATGATGATAATTCTAATGGTAATTATGGCTCATCTGTTAATAAAAATAACTTGGGTATTGACATTTTCTATGAACATATGTTTCAATTAACTTCTGCTGGTGCTTATGTTCCTGATTTTAAAACATCATCTGATACTTTATATGTTTTAAATGCTTCTACTATCAATGATACTTTATATGTTGATTCTGATACATTTATAGGTAATACATTAAATGTTAAAGATTCTACTCATTTCAAAAATACTTTAAATGTTGTAGATGCTACTACATTAAATCAAAGATTGAATGTCAAAAGTGCTACTGAAATATCTGGTAATCTTACACCTGTTTTAAATGTAATTAATGCTACATCATTAAATAGCACATTGAATATTACTGATACTACCGTATTTGTTGACGATTTATCATGTAATGCTAATTTAAAAGTATCTGATGCTACTACATTATTCAATACTTTATATGTTGAAAACGCTACTACTTTAGATGCTTCCTTTAATGTTACTAACAAAACTACTTTACACAATACATTACATGTATCAAAAGATACTGAAATCAGTAATAATTTAATTATAAGCGATGCTTCTTTAGTACAATTTCCTAATATACCTAACTGGGGCAGTGAAGGCTATGTAATGACATATTCCCCTGATAATGATGGAAGATTAGTGTTAAAAACTGGTGGTTTAAATAATGTTTTATCTAACAAAAATTTGTTCAGTAGTGGAGAATATACTGTTAAATTTGATACCATACCTTTACATTATGTTAGAGATTTTACCACTCAAGAATGGAATGAAATTTCTACTAATTACAATGTTGGAACCACTAATAATTTTATTAATACACCATATGACGAATCTAATATCAATCTTACTGGTTCAGCATTGAGATTATTCAAACACAAATTAATATATGATTATCCTACTCCTATTGTTGAATCTACTTATGTTGATTTATCTAACTCATTTTTTGAAATTATTAAATGCCAGAGTGAAAAATTAGTCAAATCTATACTTCTCAATATTAAATTTAATTATTTTGTTGGTATTGGTTTTGATGAAAAAATCGATTTACAAATTGTTCGCTCATTAGTTAGTCATAATATGGGTTCTGTTGATGGTGCTGTTTTTGATCCTAACGCTTCTTATGCTCTAGATACTATTGTTGCTAATGAACTTGATTTAGGTATTGATTCTGCTGTCGGTGGATCAAAACAAACTTATTGTGCTAAAATTATTGATAATTTTGAAGGTGCTAGTGATGATCCTGATGTTGAATTAAATTATAAATATTATCTCAAATATCGTATTAATAATATAAAAGCACACGATGTAAGTTTAGGACTAATTGATGTTCCTACTACTTCATCACAACCTAAATCCTCTTCTTTATCTTTACAATCTATTCCTTCATCTGTTGAATTAGTTTCTGCTACTGTTAGTTTTGATGTTTCTGGTGAAACTATTGATGTATTTGTTAATTTACCACTTGAAGATCAATACCAAAGTGCCGCCGAAATCATTGCTGAAATGTATGGCATATCTGTTGATGATGTCGTTATTAATAGTATCAATTTAGGTTCTATTGTTATTGATTTCAAACTTGTTTCTACTCCTGAAACTGTTGCTAAATTAGATGAACAAGAAGGTGAAAAAGCAGAACAAAAAGTTGAAACTATTGATAATGTTGAAGAATTGAAAGATAAATTTAAAAATTCATTTGAAAATAAATTTGCCAAAAAAATTGCCAAAAAAGCTTTTGCATTACCTCCTAGTGAAAGACCCGTTGTTAGATTTGATGGTCAAGTTATCAATAGTTTATCTGAAGTTGATACTGTTTTTGAACAAAAATTAAATGCTAAATGGAATGAAAAAACTAATAATGGAACGAAATCTATTGCCGAAATAAGAAATGTTGTTAAAAACATATTTACTAAATCTGTTGCTAATACTAGACCTGAAAATTCTACTAAATTATATCAAAATTTTGCTTTCAAAGTTGAAGATGGTTGTTTATATTACTGGTTCTCTGGTTATAAAATTGATGAATTTGATGAAAATAATATGAATACTGGACGCATTTTCAATAATAAATATAATAATAAAAATGCCCCTCATATGGGAAGTTTCTCTATTAAATTAGATAATGACTATATTGATGTTTCTAATTTAACTGATAGAATTGTCATTGACCCTGCTTATTCATCTAATGATGTTAGTTCGTGTGCATTTGTTCATGAATATTTGGATATTAATGACATATCATGCACTAAATTAGAATTTTTTGGAAAATCTATAACTTATCAATTGAAAGTTGATCAATGGTGCAAATTATTAACATTCAATCAATTACCTGATTGTCCACCTGATAAAAAAGTTAAACTTTATCTTGGTACACCCGAAGCACAAAAAAGACTTGATTATGCTGGTCATGTTGATATTTTCAGAAATCAATTTAATTTATTAGAACATACCGTTGATCATCCAAATGAAACTAAACTCAACAAAATTATATCTCCACCATATGCTGGTTCTACTATATTTTATTATACTGGAAATCAAAATATTATTAAACCTGTTCATTTCACTAATTTCAATTCTGAAGGAACTGGTGTTACACAATACAATTATAACCCAAATACTACTATTTGTTTAAATGAAAATTCTATTGTTAATATAGTTCAATCTAATGGTAACAAATATGTATTAAATAATGATACTGTTTATTATTCTAATAGAAAATATGGATTAAATGTTGGAACATATACATTAACTAATATACCTGAACAACACGCTATTGCTATTATGAATGCTAATATCTTATCTGAAATTACATATACTGGTACTGAGGGAAATAAATTTACAAAAGATATAACATATCCAGATAATTCTGTTCATAATCATAATTTCTATCATGGTGATATTACAATAACTGTTTCAGGTGATTTCAATAAAGCCAGTATATATTGTATCAATCATGGATATATGGGTGGACAAGATTTATTATGTTTCAAAGACACTTGCAATGTAAATAATAATAATAATAATAATAATAATAATAATAATAACAATAATAACAATTACAATTACTAATTATTTTGTAATAATTTTGTAATAATAAATAAATTATAATTTATTCTTATCTTTTTCCGATTGTAAAAAAATAAATCTTATAAAAATATATATTTTATTATAATAAAATATATATTTTATTATAATATAATATATTTAATGTCGAGTACGAATAACATACGGCCTATGACTGCTGAGGAGGCAGAGGATCTAGCGAAAAAAGAGGGATTGATACTACACCAGTCCACTAACAACACGGGCTATCTCGGCGTGTACCATCAGCCCAACAATATCATGAAGCCCTATCAGGCGCTGGCTTCCATCAATGGCAAGCGGTTACACTTGGGCAGCTTCGCCAATGCCAAGGAGGCGGCGCTGCAGATTGCACGCTTCTTTAGACAACAGGGTGTAACGAAGGTTACGGGCACGCAGTCAATGACAAGTAATGAAGCACAACAACGGGCAAAGAATAAAGGGCTGAAGCTGCTCAAGGCCACCAACAAGACGGGCTTCTTTGGTGTGAGACTGAGACATAAAGGTACCGGTTACAAACCCTACGTAGCATGGGCTGACCGTAACAAATATCTGGGTACCTTTGCCACCGCTGAAGAAGCAGCGCTTGCCGTCGCTGAGGCGAAGGCGGCAATGGCAGCGGAAGCGGAGGAGGATGTGGTAATATTAGAGGGTAATGAGGTGGATCTAGAGGCGGAGAAAGCTAGTGCTGCGAGGTTGGAGGAGGTGCAGAGGACGGCGGAGGTGGCGGCGATGGCGTTAAAAAAGAACTTGGCGGAGAGGGTGGCGGCGTCGAGGGCGGAGGCGTCGAGGGCGGATGCGATGGAGGAGGCGGAGAGAGCAGCGAGATACAGACTTATGCAGATGCAGACTAATGATATGCAGGCACTGCTAAAGCGGCACGAGAATGAGAAGAACGAGGCTGCGAAGAATAGGGAGGAGGATGCGGAGAGGGAAGCGGCTGCGGTGGCAAGGGCGGCGAGGGCGGCGGCATTATCAAATTTTACAAATGGAGGAAAAAAAAAAACAAATAGAAAAATACAAAAAACTAAAAGTAATAAATATAAAAAATATACTAAAAAACATATTAAAAAACATACTAAAAAACATAATAAACATAATAAAAACCGCAAATAATTTTCGTTAGTTCTAAAAAAAAATTGAAATAATTATTATAATATAATTATGTAGTATCAAAGACAGAGTTATAGTCTGTCATGTCTCATTCGCACAAGAACAACGAACAATCTTGGGATTTTGCAAAAGAATTATATTATAATTCTATTTCTAAAGCCGAAGAAATTGCACGTAAAGAATATGACGACCAACAAGAGTTGGAAAAAAAAAAGCAAAAAACAAAACATGATAAATTTGTCTATTTAACTGATAAATATTTTGAAATTATTATTATTAGTATATTTCATAAATCTAATAAAGGCGAACGCGTTAAATATATGAATTTTGATAAAAATGATTTTAAAGCTAATTTTCCGGGTTTAGGTTATCCTAAAGAATTTATGAGAAGTTGGTTTGATGAACTATCAGATCCAAATTCTAAATATTTACCCGATATATATATTAAAGATTATTTTGAATATTCTGATTCTAAAAAAAAAATATCATTACAGGGTATAGATATTAGTATATGGAATAACGGTTCAAATACCGTTGTTTTTAAATGGTAAAATATTATAATTATACTAAAAATTAAAATATAAAAAAAACTTAAAAATATTTTTTAATATAATTATAATATTTTTTAATAAATATGACATTTGCACAAGATATGATAGAATTATCTAAAAAAAAAAATAAATTAAAATTAGAAAAAAATCTATCAAATATTAATAAACGTGAAAATATAAAACATCAAAAATTTTTATTTTTGACAGATAAATATTTTGATACTATAGTTTCTATTATTAAAAGATCAGCTAATTATGGTTATAGAAAAGTTATTCATAAATTTGATAAAAATGATTTTAAAGCTAATTTTCCAGGACTAGGTTATCCAAATGATTTTATTAAATTATGGTTAGATGAATTAACTGATTATGAATCATCTTATTTACCAATAGATGAGGAAAATCAAGAAAAAATTTCACTGCAAGGTATAGAATGTAATGTTATATATTATAATAATCATCATATAACTATAAAATTTCAATGGTAAATATTTAACTTGTACAAACCTGTTCTACTACATATCCTCTTGAATTTTTACCATTTATAATTTTTTTTACTGTTTTACATTTCAATAATTTATTATATTGATTAGGATATTTATTATAATAATTATCTAATTCAATTAAATTGTTTGAATATATTTGTTCTAATAATTTTTGTTTTTTTTGTTTCAATAATTTTTGTTTCTTTTGTTTAATTGTGGTTTTTCTTCTTTCAACAGTTCTTGATGCATTTTCTAATATTTTTTTTATTTTTTGTTGCATTTTTTTTACAGATTTTTTTTTTGGTTTTTTAATTCCTTTTTTTCTTGTATCTTTTTTCATTTATATAATATTATTATATAAATTAAATTTATTTTATATTTTATATTTTATATTTTATATTTTATA
>CEUM01049546.1_pt1 | contig 15527 bp, 16 predicted proteins | sample 356421 | NCBI WGS metagenome assembly CEUM01 (sample SAMEA2622716, study PRJEB7988) | marine metagenome | biome: marine biome (ENVO:00000447); feature: surface water layer (ENVO:00002042); material: "saline water (ENVO:00002010), including plankton (ENVO:xxxxxxxx)" | depth 5 m | reverse complement strand
TTTTGGTTAGGTTTGATTATTTAATTTGATGATGCAACTCTTAATCTATTCCTTGCATCCCTTAGTTCATCTTCGAGCTTTTCCATTTTATTCTGTTCTGATTTTAAATCCTTTGACTTAATTTTTTGATCAGCTAAAGCCAATTTATAGAGCTTTTTAAGGTTTTTATAATTTCTATTAAAAATACTTCCTCTAAGCTTTTTATATTCTTTGTATGCTTTATCGGTTTTTTTCTTAGCCTGATCAAAATTTGTTTGATGTTTTTTTACAATTTCCTTTTGATTTACTAATTTTACCTTAAGGTTTTTTATAAGGTCTTTGGTAATACCTATATTTTTCGCCTTTTCAAATTTTGCTAATTCCTTTTTAAAAGCCGCCATTTCTTTTTTGAATTTTTCCTTTTTTACAGCAAACTTCTTCATTTGGGCTTTTAAATCTTCTTTTTGTTTTAAAATTTTTGACTTTTCTTTGTTTTGCTTTTCTTTAAACCTTATTTTCATTTGAGAAAATTTATCTTGTGCCTTTTTTAATTCTTCTTTTTTCTTGAATAAAGCTTTTTCTTGTCCTTCCTTATAGGTGCTAAAAGCTTTTTGCCTACTTTTTAAGGCTTTTTCCTCTTTTACGAGATTTTCTTTTTTAATTTCTAAATCAGTAACCTTCTTATTTAATGATGCTTCTTTTTCTTTTATTTGCTTTTTTAGATTTTCCTTTTCAATTTCCAGGTTTTTTGTCAGGTCTTCTCTTTCCTTTAATTCTTTTTTTAGATTCTTTTTTTCATCTTCTAGAATTTTATTTAAATCTTCTATTTCCTGTTCAAATCTTTTTGTAAGCTCTTCCTTTTCTTTCTCTATTAACTTTTTCCTGTCTTCTATTTTTTTAAACTCAGCTTCTAGTCTTTTGGTTTCTTCTTCATTTTCTCTTTTCGCTTTTTCTTTCTCTTCTTCAAAATTTTTAATACGCTCTTCTAATTCCTTCCTTTCTTTTTCAATTCTACTTTTTTCTTCCAATGATAAAGATGAAGAAATCTTCTTTTTATAAGATGTTGATTTCTTGTAAATTTTGCCAAGGTCTTCAAAAATGCCTTTAAATTCCGAAAGCCCATTTTTCCAAATAAAGTCTGGTCGATCCATTGTAATCCATTCACCGCCGATTATTTTATCATCTTTATCAAGTTCAAGTTTATAACGATAAGTCTTCGTTGTGATTTGATTAGGAGGTGAAACCTTATTCCAGTTGTGATGTATTTCAACAACATAGTGCATTTTAGTTTCAACAACAACTTCTTTTACTGTACCTTCAGCAGAACCTTCAGATGGTTCTTTTGTTTCAATCTCTTTTACATCGAAGCCTTGAACTGCTTGGTTCCATACTTCGGAATCCCTTGTAACATCAACAATAAAACTTTCATCCATGTTAGCAATTTGGTTTGCGATGACTATATGAAAAGCACCCGCATTTGTATCTTTACATTCATCACGGTTCATTTTGCCTTCGAGTTCTGAGGCCATTGTCAGTTTTTTCTGAATCATCTCTTTTATGAAGGTTTTATTCTCAAAGTTAAGGTTTTCCTCTTTAAGAACTTGATTTAACTTTTCAACATCCTCTTTATCATTTGTGAGTTTGTTAAAAATTTCCATAACGACTTTTTTCTTTTCCCAATTGAAACTTAACTCCGACTCATCATTTAAGGACAGCTCGTCAATAAGGGTTTTTTTGTATCCTTTTAGTTTTTCAATAAGGATGCTGACCTTATTGTCATAAGTTGGGTTACTTTCTAGGTCTTTATATATTTTTCCAAAGTCAATATTACAGCGACTTCCTAAAAAACGGGTCCTTGGCGCCTTTGCCAAGTGAAGGTGATAAGTAAGGAGTGCCTTAATGTCAGAAGAACCAAATTCTATTTTATGTCCCTTTTTCCCAATCATTGTTACCGGCTCAGGGTTACTGTAAAGGATAGTGGCCGGTGCCCAAGCATGGCATAGCCCTTCCCATGTTGGAATTTTGAAGTCTTTTTCATAAGACTCATGTCCTTCTATTGTTTTTAAAATATTTGTTCTTTTTCTTTCATAATTTGTAAGTGGAAACTCTGATCTTCCTAGGTATATATCGTATTTCTCTGCAGGAGATAGTTTTTTTATGTCCTCTTCTTTTAAGTCCTTAAAGTCTTTTGCAACTTCATAAGAAAATCTTTTTTCCTCTTCTAAGTCTTTATCATTCCACCTATAAGTTATGCCCCCCTTATAAGTAGGCCAATAATCTCCACTCCACGGCATTTCTGTTAATTTTCCCGTTTTAGGAAGTTTTGAATAGGTTGTTTCATAGTCCCATTCGAAGTTTTCTGGATCATTTTTTTGATCCCATGCGCTAAAAGAGAATGTAGGCCCAGATAAAAGAACAGAAGTTGTAAGGAAAAAGGTTGATAACTTATTCATTAATGCTCCTTCTAAGAAAAGGTAGTTAGTTGTATTGTTTTTTAAGACTTGGTGATATTAGTGCGATGAGTAAATTTTTGCCAGAAGTGATTGAATTTTAGAAAAATTTATAGAGGAGCCTCCTAAAAATGGGGCCTTAAATGAAATTTTTTAAATAAAAGAACTTTAGTCTAAATAACCTTTATTTCGAGTCTTGGATTATCTTATATATACAGGCTTATATCAGAAGACATAAGTTTTTATAAGTATTTGAAGAGAGATCTTTAATTATTGGAGATTAGAAAGGTTTGTTACTTTGATTGGCTATTAACCTAATAAAGCAAAAACTCACTTTTCCTTAATCTCAAGAGGAAGATAGTTTTGTAAAAAGTATCTTTAAGTTCTTTGCCTACTTAAATAGTCGGTCAATAAAGCCTTTGAAGTTTTAAAGTTAAACAAAGAGGCGTTTTTCGTAAGGATCCAATTAATAGTTTCTTAGTATAAGTATGATTATAAGTTATTTAAATTATGCTTTCACTAGTGTTTAATGTTTATAGGAAGTGGTAAAGTTTGGAAAACTTTGATTTTTTATATGAGGGGACCTTTGATGAGCAATGTGAAAATGGTTATTGTGATAGATGATTCTGAAGCAGTAAGATCAAAAGTAGGTCATTGGTTTAAGCAACGGGAGTATAGCGTTGTTGAAGCTGCAGATGGTGAAGAAGGTTATAAAAAAATTAAAGATAACCTTAACCAATTAACGCTCATCGTTTCTGATTACAATATGCCTAAAATGAATGGGGGAGAACTCTTACTTAAATTAGATAAAGAAGGGTTGGGAATTGATATTGTGAAGGTTCTTCTAACTACAGAGACTCCAAATAAAAAGACTTTTGACTTTACTAAGATTCATAACTTTAGGGGCTGGATTTTAAAACCTATAAATGAGAAAAAATTTTTGAAAGTTATGGAAGCTTTGGGCTTTTTTAAGGTATAGGCTTTATGAAAAATATTCTATGGTTCATTTACATTCTTTTTTTTATCTCATTAGCAAAAGGAGAGTATTACAGGTTTGATCCTCATGGAAGAAATTTTTCCAGAGAACTTAATAAGTTTTTTGAGCCAGTCTTTAATAAGGGAAGAATGCAAATATACCGAATAAAAAAAGAAGGAGGTTTTAAAGAAATCCCTCCTTCACTTTTAGGTCACTTAGTTAAAATAAAAAAAAATCAGTGGAAGGTTATAAGTCCAGAAAACCTTTATGAAAAAATTCCATATTCTTTATCTACGCAATCTATTCTTGAAAAAATATCTGAAAAAAACGTAAGAGAGCACCTTGAGTTTTTAATAGAAAGATCTTCTAGGAAAATGGGGACTGTTGGAAACCATGAGACCGTAAATTATATTGAAAATTTTCTTAAAAATTATGGCTATCGAACAAAAAGAGAGTGTTTTAAAAAAAATGCCTGCAATGTTGTGGGTATTAAAAAAGGTGAGCTTGATGAATATGTGCTTATTGAAGCCCATTTTGATAGCGTAGGGGCCTTAAAGGCAGGTGCAGATGATAATGCTAGTGGAGCTTCTGCGCTTTTAGAGATGGGTAGGCTTTTATCGGAAAAAAGCTTCAAAAGAGGAGTTATCATCTTTGCTACTAATGGTGAAGAGGATGGTCTTTTAGGTTCAAAGTATTTTGTTAAAAAAGCTGAAAGCTCTGGCCTTCTTCGGAAAATCTCCTTTTTTATCAATATGGATATGATTAGCTGGAATAAAAATGGAATTGTTGACATTGAAACTGATCGTGATTTTGAAGAGACCGCTCGTTGGATGAGCTCCATTGCCAACACTTATACAACCCTTAGGCCTGAAATTACAATGCCAGCTTGGGGGAGCGATCATGTTCCTTTTTTGAAAAAAGGAGTTCCTGGAGTTTTAACTATTGAGCATTGGAAAACAAAAAGTCCATGCTACCATAAATCATGTGATAAGCTCGATACACTTAATATCCCATATCTTCTAGAAATTATTAAACTTAATATGGCCGCATCCCTTTATAAACTAAGTGAGTAAACTTTTAAATAGAATATTTGGATAGAATTTTTTATTCAATAGAATTTAAATTTCCATACCTTTGATGATAGAGAATCCAATTTTTGATTACCCTAGGAGCGTCTTTTAAAACACCATGTTTAAGGACTTGAGAAAGGGCTTCAATTTGGTCTTCTGTTGAAAGAGAACTTTCTTCTAATTCAAAGGCCAACTCATCAAGTGATAATTTTCTTCCTTTAATGTCCACTTTAAGCATTTTCATTCTCCAGCGATATTTATTATGCAATAATAAGGTTCCGCTTAAATCGTCAATTTCCAAAAAAATTAAATCTATTAAAGCCGCATCTAAAAAAGACGTAATTGTGATTGTCTTTATAAGGGGGTCATACTTTGAGAGGTCCTCTTCCTTTGAGGGTTCAGTTTTCCCTTTATTTTCAGCAAGTCGATTTTTAAGTTTTACTTTTATTTCTTTCTCAGTTGGCCCCAACTTTCTTTCCAGAATCAGCTCCACAACTACTATGTGTTTAACTTCCATGATAAAGTATAAATTTTTTTGGGATCCACAAGACTTCTATTTTATGAGGACTTTTTTTTAAATGACTTATTATAATAAAAGCAATTACTTGGCCATTTTACCTTTAGGGAAGGTTGGATCCAAGTATTGGTGAGGAATTTTAGGGGAAAAAAGCTTGGATCATGAGCCAAACCCACATACCTGTTAACATAACGGCAGAGATTGTAAAAACTAAGGCCCTTATTGCAAGGCGACCGTTTTGAATTTTAATATAAGCATGCCAAAACCTAGAAATAACATAAAGGGATGCTAAAATCATCTGAACATTATCATTTACCTTTAATGCTATAATAATAATGGAGGCAGTGAAAAAAAGAACAGGCATTTCAAAGAGGTTCAAGATAAGTTGATCTGCGGCTATGACATCACGAGGAGGAGGTTCACCCTCAAATGTTTTAAAGAAGCGACTTTTTACAAGACCTTTCTTTACAGCTTGTCCTCTTCTTAGGCGTGAAACAATATAAATCAACATGGAAAGAAGAAATTGGGCAAATAGAGGGAGAAGCATCCATTTTACATCGATCATTACTATTCATCCATTCAAATTATGTTTTCTTTAATCAAGATATCATTTGCGTAAAAGTAACCAAGTTTGTCTCTAAAAAAGTTTAATTTAGTTTGTAGTTTATCTGACATCTTAATATTGTTCAAATTAAAAAATTCTTTATGGTCTTTAATTAAATTAAAGAGAACCTCCTTTCTACTTTTTTCATGAAAGATATACTTGAAGGGAAAGTCAATGATCGATAAAAAGCAAACATTGTGGAAGATTTTGAACCTCATTTTTTCATGCTAAGCACTTTTTTATTTTTTACAATATTCAAAGACTTGACGGTAATATGTTACTGTAGGCTTGTGGTGATACAAAGATGTGATTGTAGGAGCTTTATTTTCATCGAACGAGCTTAATTAAGTCAATTTTTTGTACGAAAGATTGGGAATAGCCAATGGGTGACGATTTCGATAACGTTTTTAAAATCGCTTCGGAAAGTTGTATCAAGAGGCCATAGACAATGGTTTTAGTGAAATAAGTCGTATTAAAAGTAATGATGGTAGTGATGTTTTTATTTTGTTTGAGAATAAGAAAGGTTACGAAGATTTAGAGGATAATAAAGTTTTTTATTCCTGGGAGATGAGTGAGGTTGAAGACTTCAAAGAGAATGTCTTGGAAAATAATAAGTAAACCCCTCTAATATTAATTATATTTTTTAATAAGCTGGTCTATTGTATTTATCAAAATAGTAATTCTTTTATCTGTTAAAGGTTTGGTAAACCATGTTTTTACACCAAGTCTTTTTCCATCTTCTTTCATTTTTTTTGCATTTTTATCATCTTTTAGCGTTTCTGTTGTAAAAATTACTTTTGGGATATCGAGGCAGATGTCATTTTTTTCAAGAGCTTCAAGGAGTTCTATTCCTCCCATCTTTGGCATATTAAGGTCGACAATGATAAGATTACAGTCTTGGTTCTCTTTTGCGATTTCATATCCTTGTTCACCATCTTCTGCCTCAACAATATTAAAGGAGCCATTTTGAAGAAGTGATTCTTTTAGTTGAGACCTTATGGATTCTGAGTCATCAATTATTAAGACTTTTTTCATAAATTCAAACTCCTTTAATACCAATTAAATATATTTTAGAGTTTAAAATTATCATAGAATAAATTTATTGTGTTAAAAAAATCATTTTGGAGTTTTGAAAAATCTTATAAAATAAATGAACTGTCTATTTCAACGGAAGGGTTATGATAAGAAACGATTTTCAAACATTAAAAGAAAAGTTAAAAAGATTGAGTTTTAAACTACCTAGAGAAACGTTCCTCAAAGTTTATGGACTAGAAAAGCATATAGAGGATGGTCCTTGTCCAAAAGATGCAGAGAAGCCCTCTCTAATTCAAATGGAAGAGAGGATTCAATTCGAGGCTTGGGAAAAAAATAGGGAAATAAGTGAAGAGGAAGCAATGGAGCAATATCGAAAGTTGGTGAAAGAAATAATGCTTAACAAATAAGTTATCCATCCAATGTTTAAAATCAAGCTTTTCCTTTATATTGTTTTACTACCAACCAACTTTTTTCTTAAAGAAATTTAAGGGCATTGATATACTGACCAAAAATGTGTTGAAAGTATAGGAAGTGTAGGTTTGAAAATTAGCGTTGCTAGGTATACTGTATTCACTTCCACTCTGGGTCCTTTTATTCATGCTTATTACGCTAAATTCCAAGTTGAGATAGAACCAACCGATCAAATGTCTTGAATAAGCTCCTGATAGGGAGGAACCATTATAAGTAATTGGGCCTTTTGAAGGCTGATGTGCTTGATTGAGGGTAAGGTTTTCAAATGGTGAAAAACTAAACCATATCTTGTAGAGAGGGAGTTTAGAGCCTGGCTTTTGAAGACCGAAAAAAAAGTTTAGGTTCTTTCTTTCTGCGGTGACATCCTTCCATGAGTCATCATTAGAGGTACTGGGATCATCTGATATGTTCCATTGGTTTTTTGTTTTATAATAACCGATCCCTAAAAAGAGGGCTTTCAAAATATCGATATAAACCCGAGAGCCATAATAGAGACCATAAGCACGTCCTCTTTGTGTTCCTGATACATCATAATCAGAGAGAGGAAACGACTCTTCGGATTTCCATATTCCTCCTTCTCCCCCTAAAAAGGGTTCGATAGTAACTCCAGCATAGGAATTTTTACTAACCAAATGGAATAGAAACAAAAAACAGACAAGAATTGTCGACTTCAAAGGCTTTACCCAACAATGATTTAAGGTTAATTCTTTAAAGAATGGCATGAAAGGTAATTTACGTAAATAGAGTCTTCTTTAGATTTTATAGAATTTTCTTTCTTAAGGATTTTTTTTTAAATCAAATTTTGTTTTAGATGTAAGAAAAACAACGAACACGATAAAGAAACAGAAGGTTAAATCAGACCAAAAAAAATGTTCGCTTAATAAGATAACAGAAAAGAAAATGGTAAAAAAGGGTTGAAGCAACTGAAGCTGTCCTACTTTTGCTACTCCTCCAAGGGCCAGTCCCCTATACCATAAAAAGAAAGCAAAAAGATTATTGATAAGGCCTAAAAAAAGAAGGGCAAAATAATTCATTGGGGTTATAATCTTAAAAATTTTGAAATCAATTAAGAAGGGAACGGATATAATTATAAAAGGTAACGTAAAAATAAGAGCGAAGCAGATTACTTTCCAGCTTGAGTAAATTTTTGATAAATGACCTCCTTGAGCGTAACCAAAGCCACCCATTAAAACAGCTCCAAAAAGGGCAGTATCACCATAAGACCAACTAAAGTCTTTTATAGGATTATGCCAGATAGAAAAAGTGCATACGATAAGAAAGCCTAAAAGAGAGAGAAGCCAAAAAAGAAGAGGTGGTTTTTCTTGGGAAAGTAGAGTACTAAAAATTGCCGTTGAAAGAGGTAGTGAAGCTAAAAGAACACCACCATGTCCGGAAGAAACGGTTTCCATCCCAAGGGCCACAAGAAAAGGAAAGCCTAAAACGACACCAAGACCTGTCATAATGAATTTGAAGACATCCCTTTTATGAGGCCAATCCTCTTTTTTATAGACAATGATAATAAGTGCCATTGAGGATGCTATAATGGCCCTCATGATACCAATTTCATAAAAATCTAATGACTTTGTAAGAAATTTTGTAAATGGTAATGTTAGGGAAAATGAAACTACAGCCATAATACCTAACAAATTACCTTTTTTTTCATTTTGATTCATAATGTGCTTTGTAAATCCTCTGTTATACAGAAAAAAGAATCTAGTAGAAGTTTATATTTAGCGATATTCTGGAGCCTATTTTAGGCTTCTTTCTTTTCCCGATTTTAATGGTTCAATTTTAAAATTACAAATTCATTTGTTGGTCCTCGTTATGTAATTTCTTTTTTGGATTTTTAAAAAAGAAAAAAAAAGTATTTTAATGTAGAATGTAAAACACACTTAGGGGATTCTATGAAAGATGAGGATAAACTTAATTTTTTAACGAGAGACTGGGTAAAAGAAATTATTTCCCAAGTTACAGATAAAGATAGTTCCTTTTTTGACATTGAGTTCGTGTCTAAAATTTTTGAAAGAACACAGAACAACTTAAAAGACACAAAGTTTGAATATATAGAAGAGGATTATGCCAAAAAAGAGTATGGAGATGAAGTTAAATTGTATTTAAAGTCTCAAGGGCTGCCTTGTGTTAAACTCATTGGAGCTTCTAATAAAGTATATTTAAAAGAAATATTGGAAATCCAGTTTAAAATATATGAAGACTTACTGAGTGATTCATCAAAAGTAGATGAAGCAAGTCTTTCCAAATACGTTTACTACTCTATTACAGCCCATTTCCTTTGTACTATGGTTTAATTTTTTTTGGGGTAAAGATTAAATGTGCCCAACCCTTTTGAAATAAGAAGATCTTTTTCTTTACAATAAATTATTCCTTCTGTGATTACCAATGAATTTCCTCTATGAACAATATCCCCTTCCCCAACAATTACATCACCTAGCATGGCCCTATTTAAGTAATTTATTTTAAATTCAACTGTTGAACAGTAAAAACCTTTTGGAACAGAATCTACCCAGGTGGTTAATCCGAGGACACTATCCATTAAAGAAGCAAGAACTCCCCCATGGCAAGTGTCAGGGGCTCCTAAATGATTTTCTTTAACTTTTAAAGTTTGGATAATTTTATTGTTTTTTATTTCTCTTACTACTCCAATGAAAGGATCAAATAAATTTGTCTTTTCTATTATTTTTTCGAGCTCTTCCAATGTCATAATTTTTACATCTTGGTTAAGGTTATTAATTTAATCTATTTTAAAATTCCTTTAATTTATTATGGTCTGTTAAATAACAGAAATTCATATTTTTTTCATTTCTGATTGCTTCAATAACTTCATCATAGGCTTCTAACACCTTTGAAACTCTTGTTTTTTTTGTTGGGGTTAAAAAACCATTATCTTCCGTATAGGAAGGTGTAAGGATAAATTTTTGTGGAATGGGGTGAAATTTTTCTTTTTCTAGTTCTTTAATGATTGATAAAAACTCTTTTTTTATTTCTGCAAGATTTATCGAATCCTTTACATAGCTTTCAAAGTCTAAAAAATCTTCTCCTAATGTAACAATTGCAACGGGGTATGGAGAGTTTAGAAGATGAATAGCCACTTGTTGTATTTTAAAGCTTTTATCCAATAGGTGATCAGCAATTGCTTCGATATTGTAAAAGCGTCCATCTGCAGCTTTATGAAAGTTTTTTATCCTTCCTGTTATTGTTAAAAATCCCTCTTTATCAATAGAACCTAAGTCACCAGTTTTAAAAAAGCCTCGATCATCAAACTCATCTTTTGAGTCAATATTGAGATAGCCTTTAAAAATATTTTCGCCTTTGGCCCAAATTTCACCTTCTTCTTTTTCATTTTTGTTCCTAATTTCAACTGTATTTACTGCTGTAACTTTACCAGAAGCGCCTTTTTTTCCAAATCTTGCCATACTAAGGGTCGCAGTGGTTTCACTCATCCCGTAAGCACCAGAAATTTTTATCCCGAGTGTGTGGTGAAAAAAATCATAGACTTTTCCATTGAGTGCCGCTCCGGCAGAAAAAATAACCTTAACTTTATCAAAGCCTAGTTTTTTCTTAATAACTTTTGAAAAAATTGGTTTTATAAAGACTCTGTTTTTCCATGTGGGTGATATAAGGTCGACTTCTTTAAAAAAACCACCAAGCATAGATGTTAATTTAATTTCAATTTGTTGTGATAATTTTTGGAAAAGAAGGGGGACTCCAAAGACAAATGTAGGTCTTATTTTGGGAAGATCATCTTTAAAATTTTCTTTAGTTGTGATGTGGCCGATAAAAGCCCCAGTATAGGCCAAACCTAAGCACGCTGTTTGAAAAATATGGGCATTAGGAAGAAAAAAAGCTGTCGTTTCTTGGTTGTCAAATTTATCAAACATACTATTTATAAAACCAAAGCATGCATAAAGGCAGTTTTTATTGGTAAGTGGGACTCCTTTAGGTTTTCCTGTTGAGCCTGATGTATAGACAACTTTTATGATAGAGTTTAAGTTGTCTTCCGAGTTGTCGTAATGAATATGCTTCATATTTGAGATGTCAGATTTTAATTCAAGTTTTCTTAAATCTTTAAAACCATGACTTTCTTCTGGTTTTTTTAAATCTCCTACACAAAAAACAGTTTTGAGGAGGTCTTTAGCTTCTCCTGGAAGATTTTTGAGGACTTCCCATCCATGTGAATCAACAGCGATGATATCAATATTTGCATCTTTAATTTTAAAAACAATGTCTTCTATGCTGTCATTCTTGAAAAAGCCTGTTGTGTATTTTCTATTCATCCAGCAGCCAAGCTCTAAAGAAATAATATCCACATGGTTATCACCAATGTAGGCCACATTATGACCATCTAAATCTTGATGGATTTTTTTGAAGGCATGGCCTTTTGTTAGAAGGTCTGAGATTTTATAAAAATTAGTATAGTTTCCCTGCTCATCTCTGGTTTTTAAAATAAGTGGGTCATTGTGTAGTTCGTATGCTTTTAATAAAATTCCAACTGCACTTCCTCCACCCATGGGCAGTTCGAACTTATTCTTCAGCATTTTTTTTAAATCATCCATTTTTTAATACCTATAATAAAGCATGGCCCTTCAATGGCACCCCTACTTTTTCGGAAATTGAATAACCAAATTAATTTTTTAAAGAAAGTTGCCTTGAAAAAGGCAACTTTTTATTGCAAAAAGGTTTTTAAAAGGTTTAAAACATCACTTTATCCAAATATCTCGTGTATAGTCGATAATAAAACCCGGATAAGAAAAGGTTGAATTCATGGATAGGCCCTATTCCCCAGCAGTTGATAGAAACAAAGGTCCGATATTTGAAGTACTAAAAGAATATTTGATGGATGGTAACAATTTATTGGAAATTGGAAGTGGCACTGGGCAACATGCAGTCTTCTTTGCTGAAAAGTTTCCTGGCCTCACATGGGTTACAACGGATGTAAGGGAAAACCTTGCAGGAATAAAAGAATGGATTAATGAAGCCAATCTAAAAAATATCAAAGGTCCTGAAGAGTTAAAAATTGGAACGGATGATTTTCCAAAAAAACCTTTCGATTATGTTTTCACTGCAAATACATTGCATATAATGTCCTGGAAGGAGAGTAAGACTCTCTTTAAATTACTGGGAAAAAGGCTTCGAGAAGGTTCATTAACTTTTTTTTATGGCCCATTTAATAAAGAAGGAAAATATACATCACAAGGTAATGAGGAGTTTGATAGAAGTCTAAAGGAACGAGATCCTCGTTCTGGAATAAGAAATTTTGAAGATGTTGTTAATGCAATGAAGAGTTTCGGCTTTAAGCTTTTAAAGGATCATGAAATGCCTAGTAACAATAGACTTTTAGTTTTTGAAAGACTTTCTAAGTAGCGAGAAATAAGGGAGTTAAATTGGATCAGCTTAACTTTTGCTCTTTTTCTCTAAAAGGCCTTTAATCGCTGTTAATATTTTACTTTGATCAAGTGGTTTTGAAACCCAGGCATTAACACCAAGCTTTTTCGCATCTTCTTTCAATTTTTTATCAAGCTCTGTGGAGTAAATCATAATGGGTATATCTTTCCCGTTTTCAGCTTGCCTGACAAATTCAATGAAAGTCATTCCGTCCATAACAGGCATATTCAAATCCGATATAATAAGTTTTATTTCAGAGTTTCGCTTAAGTAGTTCCAAAGCCTCCATTCCATTCGACGCCTCATGAACATTAAAGCCATGGTCACTTAGGTAGTCTTTAAACTTAATTCGAATCGTTAATGAGTCATCTACGACAAGTATATTTATCAAATTAACTTTCTCTTTTTAATTTAAATTGTTTAATAAAGTCTAAATTATAACCTAATTCTTATAATATACTTTAATTTAATTTATTTTATTTGAAATAGGTGATAATTATTTCTTTTTGTAATTAAAAATGGTCCTATTTTAAGAATCCTTAGACAATACATAATAAAAATAGCAAAGATCTTTATCTTGAAATTTCTTGTAGATAAGAGTTCCTTTCACGCCTGAAAAAATTTTCATAACAGGAAACATAAATTTTGGTGTAAACCTTTTAATAAATGAAACCCTTTGGTCGCTATCGTAGTCAAGGGCCATTAAAACATTTTTTGTGATGTCATTTTTGGAAACCAGTTTTAAACCTTTTTTTAAAAAGAGCTCTTCTAGCTCATGGGTTTTTTCTGGAGGACGAAAATCAGCAAAAATAAAGTGACCCCCTTTTTTTAGAACGCGAGTAACTTCTTCAATAAATTTTTCAAAGTGTGGATAGCAGTGAGATGATTCGACGTTTAAAACAATATCAACAGAAGCATTCGGTAAGGGTAAATTTTCAGCATCTCCTTTTTTAAAAGATAAATGAGGAGCATTCTCGTGAACATCATTACAAAATTCAATGCTTTTTGAACTTAAATCAAGTCCGATAAAACTTCTAAGAGGATAGTTTTCAGAAATAAAACGGGCCCCACCACCTCTTCCGGAGCCTACTTCCACAATATTTTTACCCTCAAAGCTAGAAGGAAACTCTTCGCAAAGGTAAAAATAAAGACGGGCCATGGCAGAATTGTCAGTTGTAAAAAAAGATCTTTTTTTCTTTAAATAGGATTCTTCTCTTTTCTTTTCTTCGACCGCATCTATTTCATGGTGCCCATAATTCATAAAAAGAAAGTCTTTTTCTCGGTCCTTATCTTTTGATAACCAGTTATACCAAAACTTCCACCAAACTTTTTGAAAAAAGGGAAGGGGGAGGAGGATCATTTCAAAAATAAAAACAAAAATCTTCCACAAAAATTCATTGGCCTTCTTAAGCATATTGTTTGAATCCTTCTAGCTTAAAACCGGTAATTGAATCATAAAAGTCGTTCCCTCATCAATTTTAGAGGTTACCGAAATGCTCCCACCAAGCCTTTCCACTTCTTCTCTAACAGCATCCATTCCTACTCCTCGACCTGAGACATCCGTGACTTCTTCCTTCGTTGAAAAACCAGGAAGAAAAATTAAATCAACGATGTCAGATTCTTTTAATTCTTTGAGGTCTTCTTCAGACTTTAGGCCCGCTTCGGGAACTTTATTTTTTATCCTCTCAGGATCAATTCCACCACCATCGTCTACCATTTGAATCATAAAGGTGTCGCCGTTATTGTTAAAGTCTACCTTTATACGACCTCTTTGAGGCTTTGTTTTTTCTATTCTCTCTTCTTCAGTTTCAATACCGTGATCGACCATATTTCTAAAGAGGTGGATGGAGCTATTTATAAAGCTAGAATATTTATTAATGTCAACTTTAATTTCATCACCACCAATACTAAGGTCTATACCCTTACCTTGTTTTTCAGCTAATTCGTTAATTAGATACCTGTACCGATCAAATTTACTTTTAATGTCTTTAAGGTAGCTATTTTCATAAAAATAAGAAAAGGCTTCACCTATTGCGGGGGCAGGATTTTTTCTATGTTTTGTTTTGAGGCGGCCGAGCACTTTTAAAATTTCTGAGACTTCAACAGCTGTACCGTCATCAATCATAAACTTATTGGCAGCTTCAATAATAAGTCTGTTCTCTTTTACAAACTCTTCAAGTTCTCTTTTAAAATGATTAACTTTGGAATCTAAGCTATCAAGTTTTTCTTTCGATAAAGCCGTTTCTACCTCGTTAAGATAGTAAGTGAGGTCCTTAACTCCAAATTGACCGTAGCGCGCTTTAAGAGTGTGGAAATGTCTAAAAAGACCTCCGTTTTCATTATTTTTTGTTCTTGGATAATGTTCTAAAAGATCATAGGTGTCATCCATTAAATCAATAAACTCAACAGGATTTTGAAGGCAATTCTTTATGAAGAAAGCTTGTTGCTTATCTAATTCCAGCTGTTTTTCAAGATTTATTTCTTGGGTTTTATCAGTGGCAATACAAATAACCTTATCAATTTTTCTTTTTGACCCTTCAACGTAAATGGGTCTGTAATTTAGGTCTATATGGCGATTGTCTAAGTTAAATGATTGGGGGCCTAACATTTCCAAGTCTTTAAAGGGTAAAATACCTCTGTAGACATTTTGAATCCATTTATTGAAGGTGTCAGTTTTTTCTTCATCAAGCTTTAAAACTCTAGAAAGGTTTTTTCCAACGGAGTCTATAGAAAAGAAGTCTTTCGTAATTTGTGTAGCGCCTTCTAGAATAATGCCTTTTTTATCCATAACCATAAAGCCCTGACCTAAATTTTCAACAAGGCTTTTTATCTTTTTGGTTTTTTGATCAACCTCACTTTCAAGGTCTTTAGCGTAGTTTTTTTGAAGTTTTAAATTTTCTTCTTGGATAAGGTTGAACCTATCAGCGAGACCCATAGAGAGGATGGTCAATTCAAGGGCGACACCAATAGAGATAGCTTGATTCGTTAAAATATTGGTTGGAAGAAGTCCAAATTTCATTAAGATT
>CEUM01123480.1_pt1 | contig 15556 bp, 2 predicted proteins | sample 356421 | NCBI WGS metagenome assembly CEUM01 (sample SAMEA2622716, study PRJEB7988) | marine metagenome | biome: marine biome (ENVO:00000447); feature: surface water layer (ENVO:00002042); material: "saline water (ENVO:00002010), including plankton (ENVO:xxxxxxxx)" | depth 5 m | reverse complement strand
GGCTGTGTATTCACGTCGTCAACAGCATGCTTTCTTCCTTGTGATTTGATACCAGCGTTGTTACTTCGTCTCCGTCACCCACCCGCGTGAATCACACGATCACACAGTGTGTCCTCACATCGAAGACCGCGCGTCGTACTCGTCACAACACTCGCATCGTTCGCGTACACTGCACGTTCGGCGCCTAAACTTCATCTGTACTCTTGCTCTCTCACTCCCCTGACAATGTCACGCGACGCGTCGTGCATGGGAATGCTTCCACGTCGCGTGACCGCTGACCAGAAGCTCTTACCAAAGGTTTTCACCGCGAGTGACGTGCGTCAAACCTCGAGTGCTTGGAAATTACTGGAGAATTCGTGCGACACGGCGGAAAACCGTGCATCGACCGCTCTGGTCGACGCGTCAACAGGTCGTGTCAGCGTCCATTTTTCCTTTCGGGCACTTCGTTCAGAAGCGAGGATACTTGCGCACACACTCGAATGCACGTATGCAATCAAAAAAGGTGACTCTGTCGGTGTTCTCATGGAAAATTGTGCGGCATCCATCATTTCTGCGTACGCAATCTCCGCGTTGGGTGCGCGACGCGTGGACATTAATCCATCTCTTACGGCGCGTGAAACGGCGTCGTGCTTGGCTCAAGCGGACGTTCGCGTCGTCATCGCCACCGATCCGTACGCGAACAAACTTGCTCACAGCCTTTTGGAAAAAGCGTTGAAATATTCTGCACTCAACGACGTGGAAGACAGAATTTCTATCCTGTATGCGGCTTCTCCGGGCGGAGACTTGGCTTTGCCGCGCTACGACGATGACATTCGTGATTTCATGGACGCCATGGTCGAGTCGACGCGCGTGAGCTTTGACTTACACTCGTGGCCCGAGGGCTCAGACTCCGCGCACAGTGTAACCGATGGGTTTGATACTTTTTCCTCGGATTCGGAGGAATCGAGTTTACCGTTACTTCAGCAACTCATTCGCGGCGATGCGCTCAAGTGGAAACCAAACTTTGGCGATGACATTTTGCTCGACTCAGAATTTCAAGGACTCTTCACGAGTGGTACCGGTGGTGATCCAAAACTCGTATTTCACACGCAGAGGGAAGTCATCGCGCACGCTAAGTCTGTCGCGGAGTGCTGCAAATTATCTAGAAAGGATGTTTGGTTACACGTTGCCCCCATCGCTCATGCGATGGACTCATTCGCACTTTACGCGTGCGTCTTCGCTGGCGCAACTCAAGTGACGATGGGAAGCACCGCTTTCAACGCTCAAAAGACAATTGAAACTATAAAAAGAGAGGGAGTCACCGCAATGGCTCTGACTCGAACGCATCTCCAGATTCTCCTCCACGAGCCATCTTTTGCACAAGCTGCGCACAAGCTACGAATAATTTCCGTCGGTGGATCCATCATTCCCGCCGAGCTAGTTCAGCGGTTTCAGAACGCGTGCCCAACATGTATCTATTTCACCGACTACGGGTGCACCGAAGCGTGCGGCAAAATTGCGACGAGCTTGGGAGAGACATCCCCCGACGCAGAGTCTCTGTCCCGAGCCGGATATCCTATGCCCTTGTTTGATGTGAGCGTGGTCAAAGACACAACAACCATGAGCTCCGTGGAATGGGACGATGAAGACATCGGTGAAGTCCTCGTTCGCGGGCTGACGTTGGGACCGAAAGACAATGAATGCTGGTATTGCACTGGTGACTTGGCCACCGTTAACGCGAGCGGCTCGTTAAACATCGTTGATCGCATCAGCGATTTGATCATCGTCGGAGGCGAGAACGTTCGAGCGAGTGAAGTGGAATCAGTACTAATGAAATACGATGGTATCGCAGAGTGTGCGGTCTTTTCTCAGCCCGATGACCTTTTGGGTCAGGTGGTGCACGCCGCGTTTGTATCTCTGCCGGGAATGGCGCCGGCGGTGCGTGATGTTTTGAAATTTTGCTCGTCTCGTCTGGCAGATTTTAAGCGTCCACAAAAACTCTTCAACGTGGATTCTCTTCCAAAAACAACCACCGGTAAAATTCTCAAGCGTGAATTGAGAAACCGATGTTCATCGTCACGTAATTCTTTGGTTCAAATAAAGAGCATGGATGAGCTCGTTGACGTTGTTTATGAAGAATTTTCACTCGCAACAAATCAGAACGCTGACAGGAACACCTCGTTTGCGTCGTTAGGCATCCACTCGGTACAAGCTGTTCAATTTGCAAGATCGCTTGCCGATCGACTGGGATGTGATGTACCATCGGTGTTGATGTTTGATCATCCAAGTCTCGGTGGTGTCATCGACGCTTTACACCAGACCATCTACAAAGATCAAACTCTATCGTCTCCGGAAAGACGCGCTAAACTGTTTCGGAAACAAACAGGCTGCAAAGTTTACGTCATGGATTATTCCGTAAACGCCCCTCAGAGAAGCACCGATTCCCAGTGTCAGCTGCCGATGACGCGTTTCGATGTCGAACATCGGTTCGCGTGCGCGTCCGATCTCCCGTCGTCTCCGCTGGGATCTGTGAGCGTACGCTTTGCCAACACCATTCAGAGTGTTTACATGGAAGATGCAGAACTTTCAGGGATCAACACAGTTGAAGCTTCGTTCATTGATCCTCAGCATCGGCTATTGATTCAGGAGATTCTTGGCTCACAGTGGAAACATCTTATACCCGATTCTTCAGTCAACGGAGTCTTTGTCGGCTGCATGTGGAACGAGGATTTCCGTGAATTGCTATCATCGTTTCCAGTCGTTTCGACTCTTCCCAATGCCGCCCTCGCGACTGGTTCCGGCTTGGACTTTCTCGCTGGACGCATCGCGTTTGTATGCGATTGGACTGGACCAGCGATCGGAGTGAACACCGCGTGTTCATCCTCTCTGGTGACCTGTGGACTCGGTCACGGATCTTTGTTCAAGTCGCAGTGTGATGTAGCGGTGTGTGCAGGTACAAACTTAATCATATCTCGATGCACGCACTCTATGATTTGTAGGCTGAATGCTCTCGCGTCAGATGGTCGGTGTAAAACGCTCGACGCGGCGGCGGATGGTTACGGACGCGCAGAGGCAGTCGCTACGTGTTACCTTTCATCCCGTGACACTGGGCAAGAAGCTTTAGTTGACGTCGCCATGAACCAAGATGGGCGAGCGTCGTCTTTGCTCGCGCCTCGGAGCTCGGCGCAAACAGCCGTGATTGTCGAAGCGTGTTTTTCGAGAGTCGATCGAGTGGAGGCGTACGAATTACACGGCACTGGAACGCAGTTGGGAGACCCAATCGAAATCGGTGCGCTGCACGATGCTTCATCGTGGACGCGCGCGGATTCTGCGCTCGTGACCGTTGGAAGCGTCAAGTCTTCGATCGGTCACGCCGAAGGAGCGGCGGGCCTGATTGGTTTTCTCGGCCTCTTGGTCGAATTGCGTCGACGCAAAGTTGAGCCCATCACGCACATGACATGTTTAAACCCTTACATCGTAGAAATATCAGCCAACCATCCGCAATTCCACTTTTCGTACGGTAGAACATCGAAGCAAGCAGTCGGCGCGGGGTGCGTTGCGCACGCCGGCGTGAGCTCCTTTGGAATGAGCGGTACAAACTCAAGCGCATTAATGCAAAGGTCTCTTGGATCACACGCAATGGCGATCGATCGGACAATTCTTTACAGTGAGATGAAACAGTGTTCGATCCAACCTCGTGCATACAGGAGTGTACAACGTTTCCACAGAACGAATGAAGAGGCAAATTTTCATATTCGCGTGAGACGCCACGACGGCGCACAACTTCATCTTTCAACTTTTGTGGACGCGAAACATCAAGCTTGTACAACAATTCTCGCAACTACGGCTGGTTTGCAAAACGTCAATCTAGTATCACCACTGGTTCTGGACTCGTACAGTTTGGTTGAATTCGATATCTCCCTTGGCATGCGCACGGGTCGGCTGCGAGCGTTGGCTGAGGACAAATCGGCGATGTACGCGCAATCTGAGATCGCATGCGTCGGAAGGCGCGAGCCTGTGCCTTTGATAACACACAATATACTTTTCAACGCCACGCAAAAGCGGGGGCTGGCCGTGAAAGCTTCGTCCAAGCCATGTTCCGAAGATCGCGTGAGGGCACTCGAAAGTATATTTCAGCTTCGTGCGATTCACTTGCAAGGGCACACTACTGTGTCGGTTCGCTTTTGTTGGCATTTAAATCGTGCGACATCTGATACGATTACCCCGCGCATCGCTCTTTCTGACAAATCTGGAGTCATCGAAAACGTTGCTAGTTTATCTGGACTCGGCGTGAGGCGAACTCGAAGACTCGCTCACCATCACAGTGGACGCCCGTTCTTGTACGAGACAAGTTGGATTGCCACGTATTGTCACCACAACTTTCAATCAAAAGCATTCTGTCATCTGCTGGTCATCAGGGCGAGACATTCTTGCGATGCGACGAGCAGCAGCCTGATGAACGTGCAAGCATCGATGAGGAGTGTAAAACGTATATCTGGTATGTGTGTGGAACATTTGTCGTTTTCTGATGACGGTCATGGAATAAGAGCGTTACTCCGCACTGCCGCACAGGAGCTACCAAACATGCGATTTGCGAGCTCACAGTGTGAGTACACTCAGTCGCAACACTTGACCGAGAACGCGGCCTGGAAACTGGATCTGGATGCACCGGCGGGGTCCATGTGTGAAACAAAAACCATGAATCGGACTGCATACGAACCGCGTCTTCATGCAGTCCGGCAGACCCCTCCTCGGATACCCAGGCGAGAGACATCGCGTTCCGTTTTGATCTCTGGAGGCACGGGGGGAATTGGCTACGCAACGGCAAAAAGCATTGAGTCAAAGAAAGGAGTAATACATATTTACCTTCTCGGACGCACGGGCCGAATGGCCTTTGATGCTCGAATCGAGCGAGGCGAAATTCAAGTGATGCCACATGATCACGTCGTGATCGCGTGCAAGTGTGAACCTGCGAAACGTGAAAGTATTCGATACGTTATACAATCGTTGACTTCTTCTCTGAGTCACGTTTTGCACGCGAGTGGTATGATTCAAGATGACTTTATATTGAACCAGCATCGTTCTGGCGTAAAGAGAGTTTTTGCATCAAAAGTTGACGCTTTCCGGAATATCGACAGCGCCATGGGGTTATTGAATGCTGTTCAAAGTTCCGTGGCGTGTAGCTCCATCGCGTCACTGTTTGGATCGATTGGGCAAAGTAACTATAGCGCCGCGAACGCCATCGTCGACTGCCTCGTGCACAAAAAGCGCGCTCATGAAGGTGCGGCGCAGGCGAGCGTGCAGTGGGGTGCATGGCGCGAAATAGGGATGGCATCTCGTGAGAACGCATACATCAGACACATTGAAGCAATTGGCTACGGTTCTCTCGACCCATGCATCGGTCTCGGCATCATCGGTCACTTGTTTGCTGGCTGGGCGACGTCGATTGCGGTGAGTCCATTCGACTGGTTGAAAGTATCGAATACGATGCCTAGATCGAGCCTGCTGCGTCATGTTTTGCCAGCTCCGACATGCGAAGCTACTTCGAACGTCATCAGTGAGGATCAGGTACAGGTTCGAGTCCGTCGATTGATCAAAACGCTGTTTGGCGGCGATGCGAATGATTACATTTCAACTGCTTCGTTGGGTTTGGACTCTCTGCTTGCGAATGACTTGAAGATGGAGATTGATAGTGAATTCGGTATAAGCTCACCGGCGACACTGGCGTATGATTTTCCAACAATCAAGACGCTATCGGATTACATCGTGTCCGCGCTGCACGTGACGCCAGCGAGGGCAGACGTACCGCAAGCTTCCACTGTCGCGTCAACTCGTCGTTGTCGCAAAATGATTGCGGGTCACCAATTACAAACTAGCGCGCAAAACGATTTACCCATGGACGCCATCTCAAGAGCACACCGATGGAGATGGGACAATGATCGCTGTCTGGACGTTACAAACATGTTCTTCCCGCTCTTGAGTGGCTTTTTTGATCAATGTACGATGTTTGACGCTGCGTTATTTGGTATTCCGGAGGTTGAAGCTCTCCTTCTAGATCCACAGCAGCGAATGTTATTAGAAGCGTCGTATCCTCTCGCAAACGAAATGAGCGCACGCAATTCGTGCAGTGTTTTTGTCGGCATCACGTCATCTGAATACAAGCGAGTAATACAAAATGTAATACCGCTTCACCACAGCATGGGTACTGGAAACTTACCGAGTGTTGCCGCAGGACGGATCAGTTACACGTTTTCATTGAACGGCGCATCGTTGAGTGTTGACACCGCGTGCTCTGCTTCGCTCGTCGCTTGCTCGCTCGCGTGGAACGCTCTCAATGATCAACCTGATCAAGTCATGGCGCTCGCGTGCGGCGTCGTACTCATGATTTCGGCCAAAGGCACAATTGATCGTCATTACGCGAGCATGTTATCGCTAGACTGTAGATGCAAAACTCTGGACGAAAGCGCTGATGGTTTTATTGAAGGCGAAGCTGCTGGCGTCATGACTCTGGAGGCAATGACGTCTTCTGTGCGAGGAGTTTTCGTATCCGGTGCAGCCGTAAATCAGGATGGTAGAAGTGCGTCACTGACGGCGCCGAACGGGCCTTCACAGCAAGCCGTCGTGCGCTCAGCGCTCTTTCAGGCACGCCTTTCGAGGAGTGATGTCTCAGGTGTTTCCATGCACGGTACGGGGACGGCACTGGGAGATCCAATCGAATTGACGGCGGCGCTCTCAGCTCTGAGTGATGCGCTGTCTTTATCTGCTACGAAATCACACATAGCTCACACTGAAACCGCGGCTGGTCTCGTATCAATGGTTCATGCTTACAAAACGATCGTCTCGTGCACTTTACAACCCATTCTACACTTGCGGACTGTGAATCTTCATTGTACTTCAGTACTCAATGTAGGTGCGCGGGCAGTCATCCCACGACAAGCCACATACAGTCACGGGGATAATTTAGGCGTTTCAGCATTTGCCTTCCAAGGCACGAACGCGCACGCCATACAGAGCTCAAACTTTCATCGTGAACACAATCACCACAAAAGTTCATTATTTGAGCGAACAGAAACGTGGCCCTTAAATTCTCTTCATCCGCAACTGCACGTTGTGAAGCATGCCAATGTTGACAAAATACAGGTTTACGGTAAGATTGACCCACGTTCGCACGATCATTTGCTCGATCACGTCGTGAACGATCAAGCTTTATATCCTGGTGCCGGCTTTCAAGAGATATGTGCCGCAGCCGGTCGGTTGGCCTTAAAATTGGACGTTACTATAGTCGATTCAATATTTCCCGCGCCTCTATCCATGAGTAAAGATGCGGTGACGACGTTTGAGGTGACGCTTCAGAGTGGGAAAGTGATCTTGTCGTCGAAAATCGTATCTCACACGCAAGCTCGCGTGATGCAACTTCACGCTCAGAGACGAGTACAAGCAAAGCTAAGGTGTGACTTTGGCCTGGATTCAGACGCGACGGCCACGTGCTTCGCACTGTTACCCAGATCACGCGATGAACACCTCGGTTACAAGGCTCACCCCGCGATGTTGGACAACGCTCTACAATTGGCCGCCGTTATAGATATGGGAAACACTCAAATCAAAGTACCGTTCGGCTCGGGGGCATACTTCTCCACCTCAAAGCCATTGTGTTCATCTGCGATGGCGGCCGTTTCTGGCAAAAATCACATGATACGCGAGGCACAATTCATCGATTTGCGAGTGAAGACTCTTCGTCGCGCAGCGCCGAAAATTAGTTCCAAAGCTGGAATCTTCAAGCATGCGTACGAACTGAAGCAGTTTGTGCGCGCTGTGAACAGCGCGCAGGGGGCCAGTGATAGAAAATCTGGATCGACGCAATCACTCGCAGAGAATCGGTTCAGTCGAAGCGTTGTCGGAACGGTTGAAACTATGCAGAGTGTCATGTGTCACATCGAGTCAGTGGCGTTAGAGGGCGGCTCGGATTCGACCTCAGAGGCTGGACGCGCCGTTTTACGTACGGCGGCGCAAGAGATGCGACACGTACGATTCGAGAGTACATGGCTGAACATTTTACGCACTAAAAACGCCAACAGTCTGCCGTTTGTGCACGTACCAGGTGCCTTGCACGAGATGCGTATTGATGCTTTCGTCGTTTCGGAGACGAGATTGCGACACGCGCCAAATCCAGTGGAAAAAGGGCACACGAGGTGTGGAATCACCCATTTCTCGCACACTGAAAACAATCGTAAAGGCTTCGTGATCATCACCGGAGGCCTAGGAGCGGTTGGTATGGAGGCTATGCATAGATTTGGCCGTGACAAGTGGTCCGTCGCACTTCTTTCAAGAAAGGGTCGGGCCAATACTCTGATCGATTGGCGAGAATCACTCGTCGTTGCTTCTAAACGCGATTCATCGGACCCAGAGCTTACATTTGACGATCCAATCTGGTATGTAGATCAATCTGCATACTACGTCTTACACGCCGCGGGAGTGGTGCAAGATTCGTTGTTGCCAAACCAAACCGTCAGAACGATTCTTGAGACCATAGCTGCAAAGAGGATTCGCCGTGCAAGTCAAATAAAACGCGTAAATGGAATATTGAAGTGCTCATCGATCGCGTCGATGACTGGGAATCCTGGACAGGCGAATTACGCCGCTGCAAACGCAATGCTAGACGCCGAGTCAAGAAATCGACGTCGTGTCGGCGCGCCTGAAACTAGCGTGCAATGGGGTGGATGGGCAGATATAGGCATGGCGGCGCGGGATGTCCTCATAGTGCGAAGACTTGAGCGCATCGGTGCCGGAGCCTTGGATCCGCGCACCGGCGTTGAAATAATTCGAGCCGCGTTCATACTACCGATTCGCCGAGATCTCGCCGTGAGTCCGTTTAACTGGCAACGCATCTCGAAAGCATTACCAGCTTTTGAAGTGTTCAAGGACGTCGTCAGAGCCCATTCTCGCAACCAGCATCAAACCGCATCTGCGTCGACGCCAAAACTCTCTAAGTCATCGTCGCAGAGAACAGTTCAAGAGGTACAGTCAACAGTCCTCTCCATCATCCATCAACTCATAGGGCGTGATATTCCCGTCAACGCACCGCTCATGGAAGCCGGTTTAGACTCCCACGCGGCGTCTGAATTGAAAAATGAGCTCGATGGCGTGTTTGGTATTGAAGTGCCAGTCACGGTGGCGTACGATTACCCGACGATTGAGACCTTGAGTGCCTTCATCTCGCACGATACTCAGAATATTAGCTCTGTTGACTCAAACGTATCGGTGAGTAAATCAAAGCAGTATTCAGACGTGTTTGCGCACATATCAAGCGCCCAACTTCTCGTTCCGGAGCATAGCGGTGATGGCATCACGCGTATCCCAGCGCATCGCTGGGACGTAAACTGGTGGTGGGAGAGAGAACAACTTCTTATTCCATCATTCAGTGGCTTCTTGATCGGATATGAATTGTTTGACGCAACGCTCTTCGGTATCGCCAGTGTCGAGACGTTACTGATGGACGTGCAGCAACGATCAATCTTGGAAGGCGTCGCCGTGACGAGATTCGGCGCACGAGACATGAAAGAAGACGGAATCGAGGGCGACTCATGCGGAGTCTACGTCGCTATATCATCGATGCAGTACCAAGTTGAGGTTCTCGACCACTTTTGGCACAACACGACGAATCCGTGGATCGCTACGGGTAACACACTTAGCGTCGCCGCGGGTAGAGTATCATTTTTGTTTGGTTTGAGAGGGCCATGCTTTTCCATGGACACCGCGTGTTCGTCTTCCATTGTCGCGACACACCTTACGGTAGAGGGTCTCAGTCAGGGTGACTGCACTTCGGCTCAAATCTGTGGCGTGATTTCCATTTTAGGACCGGGCGTCACGAGTATCTTCTACAGTAGTGGAATGTTGTCACCGTCCGGTCGATGTAAGACGTTGGACGCAGCGGCGGATGGGTACGTGCGTGGCGAGGCGCGAGGGGTCTTTTTAGTGCACCGCATGGATGATAGCTCGAGAACGTCAGGGGTGGCGATTATTGGAAGCTCAATCAATCAAGATGGAAGATCAAGCTCGCTGACGGCTCCAAACGGGCCTTCGCAACAAGCCGTGATGCGACACGCGTTGAAGGCGTCGGGCGTGAGTGGTGCTGAAGTCGAAAAGCTCCAAATGCACGGAACGGGAACCCCTCTGGGAGACCCGATCGAAGTCGGAGCGACAGCCGCGGTACTTCGTAGACAAAACATGGACCCCTTGGTACTCGAAGCCATGAAGTCTGCCGTCGGACACACTGAAACAGCGAGCGGCATGGTGGCGCTGATGCAACCCAGCATTTCGTTGGTACATAATGTCGTGCAAAAGATACTTCACTTGAGATCCTTGAATCCACACATCGCATCGATAATCGGAAAGAATGAGTTCGTCTCGGTGCCGCGCCAAGAATTGGCGCGTTGCGCGAAATTAGCCGGAGTGAGTTCGTTTGCGTTTCAAGGAACGAATGCCAACACGATCCAAAACGTTCACAACGATGAAGACGTTTCCATGCACTCCACCACGAGTCTCGCATTCGAGGACGAGCGCTTCTATCCTCTACCGATTTTACACCCCCAGCTGGGCTCCTTCTCGATGAGACGCGGAAGTGCGTCGTATTTCGTCGCGCGCATAGATTCGCGCGTGCACACCCATTTGCTCCATCACTGTGTCCTCGACATGGTACTCTACCCTGGGGCTGGGTTTCAAGAGCTCGCCGGTGGTTTGGCGCGCGCTCTGGAGGTCTCAAACTTCGTGGTGTTAAATTCCAGCGTGCCCGTGCCATTACAGATGTCTACGACGCGAAGCACGTCGTTTGGGGCAAAAATTCTTTCGACGAATGGCCGTCTAGACATGCAAAACGGCATCGGAAATGCAGTGTTCATGAATTGCCTCATTCGCCCGGGTGTGAAAAACGTCTACGAGCCGACGACACACTTTACTTTCGGTGAGAAAGCGCATCATCGCTGTGTGTTCGGTTGGATTCGCGCGCTTGACACTGACCAACACATAGATTACGTCGTCAATCCTGGATGCTTAGACAATTCATTGCAACTCGGAGCTGTCATGAACGCTGACTCTTCGGAACAATTGAAGATTCCCGTGGGAGCTCGAGCGTATGCTTCTAAAAAAATATCAAACAAGAAACGGATTTTGTCGGCGCGAGCGCTTGGATTCACGAGCAGTTATTGGCTCGAACGCGTGAACGTCTTCGGCCTTGAACTCAAAGCCATGCGACGCGGACACGCGAAAGAAGTCATCAAAGGACACAGGACACTGTATGAACTTTTCTGGCTCGCGAGTCATCCGTGTGCTCCGAGTACGATTCAAAAGACGAGAGTATTGGTGTCCTCAGTGAGTGAAGCCGTGCTCGCCACCATGAGTTCTGTCCAATGCAACATGGCGTCTGGAATCAACATCAATAGCATACGAACGGAAAACAACGACGCGATTCATGGACTCGCCAGAACAGTGGGCCAAGAGTTAAGGCAACTTCGCACAGACAGTATCCGTTTCGATAACACACGAACTCGTTACGTCGAAGCCGGGAAAGCGTCTCTGCAGTTTGTTGGCGAGTCTTACGAGGTCATCGTGACTGGCAACATGACGTTTGAGTCTCGGCTACACTTCGCGAGCCGCACCGTCGCGAAAAAGTTTGTTCGATCGATGCGTCCTGTATTGAAGAGACCGCACAAACCAAATCGCAACGTGCTCATCACCGGAGGTTTGGGCGCGATTGGCAAAGGATACAGTGAACACGTAGACACAGACGCCGAAAATCGAGCGAATTTACAACTACTCGGTCGGAGCGGTCGAAGTAAAACATTCGACGGAGCGACTCTCACGAACGTGTGCGTGTGTAAGTGCGACTCGAGCTTTACTGAAGACGTGCGATCGACGTTGATTTACGATAACGATGAAATTCTGCACGCGTCAGGCATCTTGAAGGACATGTCACTCCGTAAACACACAGAGCGCACAGTGCGCGTAGTCGTCGGCGCGAAAGTAGATTCTTGGTACAAGGTGGAGAAATACACCTCGAGTACAGTAGTGAGGCGTGTCGTTCAATGTTCCTCCGTCGCCGCGCTAACTGGCTCTATTGGACAGTCGAATTACTCTGCCGCAAACGCGTGTTTGGATTCCATCGCGTGCTCGAGACGCACGCAAGGATACTCTATGAGCTCAATCCAGTGGGGAGCATGGTCAAATGAGGGCATGGCGAATGAAAGAGTGCTAAAAAGGGTGGAATCCATGGGTTTAGGTATCGTCACGCCGCAGCTAGGAATGCAAGTCTTAAGTCGCGTCATGTCGCATCGGGCCATCGCCAACGTCGTCGCGACGCCGTACGACTTTAAGAAATTCGTAGAATATTTCCCCATCATTCCGAGAATATTCCGTGATCTCGCGGTGAAGCGAAAGAAGAGGGAAAAATCATCGACGAAGAAAACAAAAGCAAGGACACACGCGGGGGATCGATCGATTTCTGATATTCGTGCGAAAATCAAGAGCATCGCGGATCGAGTCATAGGCCGAGAGGTTTCGTTCGAAGAGCCACTCATGGATGCCGGATTGGACTCGCTAAGCGGCCAAGAGATGAAATCTCAGATTGAAGAAGAGTTCGAGGTTGAACTTCCGGTCACGGTGGCGTTTGACTTCCCGTCGGTAGCCGCCCTGGCAGATTACGTCTTCGGGGAAGTGGGTAGTAACAGCTGCGCGGAAGAAGTCGCGGAAGAAAATGACTCTGGGATGACGATTGCCCACGTCAAAGCGCGCGTGCAGGAGATAACTAGTAGCGTAATTGGTCGCGATGTAGAAGAAAATGAACCTCTCATGGATGCGGGTCTTGATAGCCTTTCGGGTCAGGAGATGAAACAAAGAATCGAAGATGAGTTTGAGATAGACCTCCCGCCGACTGCGGCGTTCGATTTCCCAACCGTGCGCGACTTGGCCGCATTCGTCGCTGACGAAATCGGGGCAGTTACAGTTACGAAGAAGAGATCATATCCTACGACTGTTGCGGCGGCGCCTCCACCACGAGCTGTCGTTATTCGAAACTCTGACATTGTCGCACTACGTCCACCCGACGCAGACGGTATTTGCTGCGTTCCGTTTCATCGGTGGAACCACGACTTTTATCAGGAGGCAGTGCAAGAGCATCACTCTAATCGCGCGATCGGTTACAATTTGCACATTGCACCCTTCAGCGGATTTGTTTCAAATTATCTCCTCTTTGATTCACACGCCTTCGGGATTTCTACGCTCGAAGCGCTCTACATGGACGTACAGCAGCGATCATTGCTGGAGGGGACTCTGCAATCAATCTCCGGTGGTGCTTATTCACACGGCGACGCTCTCGATGCCGCGACATCATGTACTGGAGTTTATGTGGGAATCGCGTCCTGCGATTACGCTGACGAAGTGCTGCGTCGGTACGAGCACGCGCTCCATCCTTACTTGGTGAGCGGTACATCGCTCAACGTCGCCGCGGGTCGGATTTCCTACGTCTTCAATTTCAGAGGACCATCTGTCAGTGTCGATACGGCTTGTTCAAGTTCAATCGTCACGACCCACACTGCGGCGTCTGGTATGAAGAGCGGCGAGATGGCGCGCGCTCTCTCGTGTGGAGTGCAGGCCATTCTTAGTGAACACATCACCGGTGTGTTTCATTCCTCGGGCATGATCGCACCCGATGGACGATGTAAAACACTAGATTCCTGTGCGGATGGCTACGTGCGCGCTGAAGCTCGGGGAGTTCTCGCGATGGAGACGTTGAGTGAAGATGAAATGATGAACGTGAATGATGTCGTCGTCGCAGGTACGGCGGTAAATCAAGATGGTCGAAGCTCGTCATTAACGGCCCCGAATGGGCCTACGCAAAAAGTGGTCATTCGCACAGCAGCGACTATAGCCGGCATGACGTCTAGCAGCGTCGGCGTACTTCAATTACACGGCACGGGCACCGCGCTCGGCGACCCGATTGAGGTTGGCGCCGCCATGAGCGCGTTGGAACGGGCTGTGGAAGACTGCGCACCCGTGCTCGAAGCGGTGAAATCGCACGTCGGCCACACGGAAACGGCGGCGGGTATCGTCTCGATAATCCACGAGACGCAGAAACTCGTCAAGTCAAGAACCTCGCTGATTCTCCACTTGCGTTTGATGTCGCCACATCTTGAGGGTGTTTTCACTTCAAAGGCTGTTGCGCACGCGCCGAGACAATTCTGTACGAACGATTCCACATTGACATCCATTTCTGGCTTTGCGTTTCAGGGAACGAATGCGAATGCGATACTGCGCCTTGTCTCCAGAGATGTTTTGTTGCGAGGTCAATACAGAGCGCTCTTCTCGAGATCTCGATTTTGGCCACTTCCAAAATTATATGCGCATCTTCGAACGTTCAACGGCTCGCATGAAGATCGAATGTATTTCTCAGTTTGTGTCGATCCGCGACTGCATGGTCATTTGCTCGGCTACAAGTCCAGAGAGTCCCGAGAGTCGTTGTTCCCGAGCTCGGGCTTTCTAGAATTGGCAAACGCGGCTTCGAGACTGTTTTCATGCGAATCTGTAGCGTGTGATGCGGCTGTATTCACAGCCTTGCCTTTGGTCACAAATGGGATCCAGTCGTTTACAATCGCGATCAACGCACAGTCGAGTTCGGTCGAGATATTCCGCGATGAACGCATCCCGCACATGCGATGCTTGCTCGCGTGCACGTTCACTCGCGGCGGCGACGATAGTATCTCTCGACGAGCACGATGGATGCCGCGAAAGAAACAGACGAGCATCTCGAGTGTTCTCTTACGTGTGAATGAGTGCAGAATGAAAGCATATCTAGAGTACAGAATAAATCCGTGCTGCCTTGAGAGCGCGTTGTCCGCTCAAACGACAAGTCACGGACCGGGTGTTTTACGAGCGTGCAAAACGTACAGGACTACCGAGGACAGTTCTTCACGATGCTTCTCTCATCAAGGAGCCACATGCGATGGGAACTTTCTTTTAAACACCTCTCGTATCTTTGGAGCCGTCTTCAAGAGACCGTTTGACCGAGCGGTCGGGTCGTGGAAAACGACCGCGTCGACTAAAGGCGACTCGAGAGCTCCGAAAAAACCGACCGGACGCACCTTGTCGCCATCCAACACAAGGTCAAATCTGAATGTGCGCGGATAGTTGGCTCAGAAAACGTCTCAGGCACCGAACTCCTCTCAGAGATGGGCATGGATTCGCTCTCCGCCGCAGAGCTCCGAGCGGCGATACAAAACGATTTCGCTCTGACGCTGCCCCTCGCCGCCGCCTTCGAATGTCCGACGGCGGATGCGCTCGCGGCGTACGTCCACCGCGAGATTTCGAAACGAAGTGAAAGAGTCGACCAGCGCGACGCCGACCGAGCGGGGGTTCGCGCCGAGTCGTCGTCGTCGTCGACGACGCGGCTTGTCTCCGCCGTCTTGTTCATCCTCATCCTCATTCTTGTTCTTCTTGGGCGAAAATGATTCACACTACGGAACCTGTGTTTCCACGAAACGAACACGCCGACGTGGCTGCGCCAGTACCCGTCGCACGATGTTCACCGTCA
>CEUM01137124.1_pt1 | contig 15572 bp, 14 predicted proteins | sample 356421 | NCBI WGS metagenome assembly CEUM01 (sample SAMEA2622716, study PRJEB7988) | marine metagenome | biome: marine biome (ENVO:00000447); feature: surface water layer (ENVO:00002042); material: "saline water (ENVO:00002010), including plankton (ENVO:xxxxxxxx)" | depth 5 m | reverse complement strand
CGCCCAAGCGTAAGATTTTGGCGCTGAAGCGCATTCGCTTGGACGGTAAGGAGACGGAAACCGTCGCTGGATTTATCGACGAGATCAAACTTCTCAAGACGTTGCGCGGAAGGGACAACATCATTCAGCTCGTCGACGCTGAGGTGTGTCCAAACGAGAAGCTCATCTTCATGGTGCTCGAGTTTGGCGAGATCGACCTCGCGCACATGCTCGCGAAACGCGAGAAGCAGCGTCAGAGCCACGGAGGCGTGATCGACGATAACTTTTTGCGGCTCTATTTCGAGCAAATGGTCGAAGCCGTGAACACGATTCACGAGGAACGCATCGTGCACAGCGATTTGAAACCGGCCAACTTTTTGTTCGTGGAGGGCGCGCTCAAGTTGATCGATTTCGGCATCGCGCGGGCAATTCACACCGAGCAAGCGCCCGATCACACCAACATCCTCCGTGATCACCAAGTCGGCACCATCAACTACATGTCTCCGGAGGCCATCTTGAACGGCCAAGCGTCCGCGCTCGGCGGTCCAATGAAGGTGGGACGCGCGAGCGACATTTGGAGTCTCGGGTGCATCCTGTACCAAATGGTGTATGGGCACACCCCGTTCAGCAAGATCACGGGGACGATTCAAAAGCTCCACGCCATCACCGATCCGAGGCATAAGATCGTGTTCTCGCCTCTACCGAACGAGAATCACGCGCTCATCGATCTGATGTCTCGATGTCTCGAGCGAGACCCGAGAAATCGCATCTCCGTCAAGGAAATCCTCGCGCACAAATTCTTACGCCCCTTCGCCGAGACCGCATCTTCATCCTCTTCTTCGGAGGCGTCTGGATTATCGATGACGCAACTTCAAGATTTATTGGCGCAGATTCAAAAACACGGCGCCGAGGTCGACGTCAACGCCGTCACCGCCGAAGTCTTTCGACAAATTTCCTCTGGCGAACCCGTCACCCTCTCGCCGATCGTTCGCAAGCACTCCAAATCTTCCACCAGGCTCTACGGCGACGAAAACGTCGCTCCGATGGAATGAGCATCCTCCACGAGCGAGTCCACCTCGACACCACCGATCACGACGATAGCCGCGTCCCATTCACCCATTTTAACGTCATTCATTCGCCCGCAGCCGAAGTTCGTTACTTTTCGACACGGCTCGCCCACCCCTTTCGCGCTCGCCCGCGCGTCGATGAACGTCATCGTGCTCCCCGGAAGCGGATGCGCGCCGACGAGGGAGTGTAACTACTATCACTGGCTCGAGCGCGCGCTCGTCGATCGCGGCATCGTCGCCGACGTGCGCATAACGATTCCATCCATGCCGGACCCGCACCTGTGTCGACGAAACGTGTGGGTGCCGCACGTCGAGCGCGAGATGCGATGCGACGCGTCGTCCGTCGTCGTCGGTCATTCATCCGGCGCGGTGTGCGCGATGCGCGTGGCGGAGCGAAACGCGCTTCGAGGGATCGTGCTCGTGGCGGGGTACGACGACGACTTGGGAGACGCCGACGAACGCGCGAGCGGTTACTTTGGGCCGGATGCGTTCGATTACGACAAGATTCACGAGAATTGCGGTGGGAGGGTGGAGTGCGTGATAGGTGCGCGAGATTCCCTCGTGCCGGCGGAGATGCAACGAGCGCTGGCGGTGAAATTGCGCGCGAGGGAGACGCTCTGCGAGCGGAGAGATCACTTTTTCACGCCGCCGGCGGAGGAAATCGTCGACGCCATCGTTCGAATGTTGTGAGTCAGCGCGTGCGTGGCATACGCGGTGAACTAATACTAATAGTTATGTATATTCCTACTCTACGCCGCGTCGAGCGCGAACACGTCGCCGGACGCCGTGCCGACGAAGACGCGCGATTCGTCGAGCGCGAGCGCTCGAGCGCCGGACCGAACACCCCCGAACGCGTCGTCGACGACGACGAGCCGTCCATCGCGTCCACGCGCATTTTCGTACGCCACGAGACCGAATTCACCGGCGACGAGAATGCGACCGTCCTCGAGCGCGCACACGTCGTGCACTTTCCCGGGTAACGGTTCGCCTTGAGCTATTTTCGGCGCGCTCGGAACGCGCGCGTCGTGCACAACGACGCGACCATCGTGACATCCACTAACAAGAAGCTCGTCATCAACGACGCACATCGCCGCGACGCGGCCTCTGAACGTCGACGACGTGCCTCCGACGACGCCCATATCTATCGGTGGCGATCTCGTGCCGTCGAAGGCGCGAATCGTACCATCGGCGACGCCGCAAAACACGAACACGCCTTCACACTCGCGCTCGCTGAGGGCTAGGCTTAAGATGTCGCCGGTGAAGAGTTCGAGCGTCTCGCGCTCGCTCGTCGGCTCGTACGTCCCCCCGTCGCCGCTCGCGTTCCATCGAGGCGCAAAGTTACACGCGCAGCTCCACGCGCGCCTCCCGTCCCTCGTCGCGACAACGTCGCGAACGTACCCCGTGTGCGGCCCAAGGGCGTCACCGATTATTTGAAACCAATCACTCTCCCCTCTCGCGCCAGCCTCGACGTCGTACGCACACTCGAGCACGTAATTCCCGCTCGTCCCGACGAGCGCCGCGCCGTCGCGCGTTCTCGCCGCCGACCAATACGGCGGCCGCCTCGCCCTCCTCTCCACCCGCCCGTCTCCTTCGACCGCGCCACCGTCGAGCTCGACGACGACATCGTCGCGAATCACGCCCCCGCGGTCGTCCACGACGACCAATCGCGCGCGTCCGCTCGCCGTCGTCGCCAAACAGCTTCGAGTTCCGAGCACGCAGAGATGAATCACCGCTCCCCTCGTCGTCGCCGACGCGTCTCCCGCGCGCACGAACGCGCTCGACGCGATCACGAGCATCTTCACCGCGCCCCCGCCGTCGCCCTCGCGCCCTCGCACCCTCGCGCGCGACTCTGCCGCCCGCGAGTCCGAACGATGTCCGTCGCGTCACTTCGCGCCATGCCGCTCGAACCTCCTCGCGCCGACGACCTCGTCGGTCGCGTCGCCGTCGTCACCGGCGCGTCGCGCGGCATCGGTCGCGCGTGCGCGCTCGCCCTCGCGCGTCTCGGCGTCAACGTCGTGTGCGCGGCCAAGACGGCGGAGACGTCGACGTCGACCAATCTTCCAGGAAGCGTCCGCGCCGTCGCCGCCGAGTGCGACGCGGTCGCCTCGGAAGGGGCCGAGGCGTTGGCGTGCGTCATGAATCTCTTGGACGAGCGCTCGATCGTCGCGTGCGTGGAGACGACGGTGAAGAAGTACGGACGGTTGGATATTTTAATCAACAACGCGTCGGCGCTGTGGTGGCAAGACGTGGTGGACACGCCGACGAAAAAGTACGATTTGATTCAGGGGGTGAACGCGAGAGGGGCGTTCGTGATGACGCGCGAGTGCCTGGGATGGATGAAACGGGGTGGGTACGGACGCGTGATTTCGATGGGACCTCCGTTGCCGACGTCGTATCGCGAATACGAGACGAAGACGGCGTATTACATGTCCAAGTGCGGGATGAGCATGGTGGCGCTCGGCGCGGCGGCGGAAGGCGAACGATACGGAATCACTGGAAACGCGTTGTGGCCGGCGACGATCGTGGAAAGTTCGGCGAGCGAGAATTTTCAGCTCGGCGAGCGGGACAACTGGAGAAAGGCGGACATTTTGGCGGATTGCGTCGTGCACTTGTGTTGCGATCCGCAGACGACGGGACAGACGCTCATCGACGACGAGTATTTGCGCGCGAGGGGCGCGACGGATGAAGACTTCGTCAAGTATAGGTGTAACCCGGAGGTGGAGCCGCCAAGATTACTCGCGCCGGGATCGACGGCGGCGGGATGGGACGTGCGAAGAGGCGATGTACGAGCGCTCACGGCGGATAAAGCACGGAGTAAGTTGTAGTGAATTCTATCTATTGTTTCTTGTATTACACCACCGCCATCGTCGTCGTCGTCGTTGTCGAATCGCATGCATCACTCCTTCTTCGCGTGCGGCGCGCGTCGTCGAGTCAATGCGCGGTACGCCAACGCCAACGCGAAGACAGGTCCGAGCGTCCGCGCCAGGTACACGGAGAGAAGCCACGCGAAGAATCTAACTATGGTAAACGCGCGCATGTTCGGCGTCATGTCCAGGATGGCGTTGCATCCCTCCTGATTGCGATCGTACGCCGGTTCAGTCTCGTCGAATTCGGACAAAAGCATAGACTCTTCGAGCACCGTCGCGCCCCCCGGTCCCTTGATGCGCACCACAACGGCGCCCGCGTCCCAATCGATCTCCACCTCGCCGTAATTGATGTCCGTCCACCGATCGTGCGACGGTAAGATCCACTTTCTAAAGTGCGACGGCGTGATCGCGTTCAGGATCAAATTAAACGGCCACGGTTTCGTGATTCGAAATGGCGTGTGCGTCAAGCCGCTCGACGTCGCGTCGATCGTCTTGTACGGCAGGTGACATCCCGACGGCGCGACGGATATCTGACCGTGATGGACATCTCCAGAGATGAAAATCACGTTCGCCCTGTGACGCTCGATCGTGTTGAACAGACGACGCTTCTCGTGAGGCATTCGAGACCAATTCTCCAATCCCTCGGAGACGCCTCGCGCGAATTCGCCGAGAAACGCGAGCGGTCGCCACAACAAGTGCGGCGCCTCCAAGACTTGTATCCCGGACCCAACGATCGTCACCTCGGGTCTCGGTTCGGCTTTCAACTGCTCTTCGAACCACGTCCACTGTTTTTCGCTCATCAGCACCCCTCCACTCTTTTCGTCGGATTCCTCGAAATCCCAACGCAAATCCAATAAAATCAATCGCGCGCGGCGTCCGTTCGGCGAGACGTAATCCACCGAATCCCAAATCCCTCCGTCCCTCGTGCGTCGCTCGCTGTCTTTCGGCTCGTCCAAAAAGTCCAAAAACGCCTCTCGAGCGAACTCTTTCACCGACCAGTGCTTCCCGGCGTTATTAAATCCGTAATCGTGATCGTCCCACGTGCCCGAGACGTCCGCCGTCGCGCGCACTTTTGCGTACGCGGGATGCGCCTTGACGCGCGCGTACGCTCGCGCGTGCGCCTCTTCACCCTTATACACGCGTCCAGATCCTCTAATCCCCACTCTCACGCGCTCGTCCGCGTACACGGCGTCGCCCAACCACGCGAACGCGTCGTACTCGCCGCGCGCGACGTCGTCCCACAGCGACATGTCGAGATGGTCCTTGTTACACGACCCGAACCCGAGTCTGAGCGCGTCGCCGCGAATAGCGCGCGCTCTGGAGCGTCGACGGCGAGAGAACGTCGCGAGGCGTCAGTCACGCGAGCGAAAGACGCGCCTCGACGCGCGAGACGCGCGATGCGTCGGTCAACGATGAATGTCGAGTCAGCGAAGATGACGACGAGGTCGAGCGTACCTGGGGATGTCGGCGCGCGCGAACGCGAGACGGGCGAGACAGAGGACGCGCAGGAACGCGCGCGTCGTCGACGACGACGCGAGACGGCGCGCGCGGCGCGCGCGGTCGCGCATGGTTCGCGTCGGAGACTGACGGTGAGAAAAACACGACTTCTTAGTCGGCATCTCGCGACGCGAGACGCGATATGGACGCGACGCGGGACGAGCACGTGCCGCGAGGCGCGAACGCGGTGGATTACGGATGGCGCGCCGGGTCGTCCGCGCTCCCGCGCGCGGCGCGCGCGATCGAAAACGTGAATGAGAAGAGTTTGGTTAAATTGCGCGCCACGGTGTTGAGCGAGCGCGAGCGCGCGCGAACGGCGCGCGCGCGGGCGAGCGGGGCGAGCGCGTCGACGTCGCGCGCGGGCGACGTCGGTGGCCGACCGAGAGGGGCTCTCGCGATCGGGGGGCGGGGCGAGAGACGGGTCGGGAAGAGGAGGGCCAGCGGCGGCGCCGACGACGCGCGGGCGAAGAGAAACGCGGGTGTGGACGCGCGCGCGGCGCGAGACGTCGAGGCGAAGATCGATCGATCGTCCAAGGGCGTGCGAGTCGCGCTCGAGCGTAAGGCGGCGCTGTACGAGAGACTGTCGAGCGGGGAACTGGCGCGCGAGGACGGCGACGCGTACGACGTCGATTTCGGCGCGAAGCGCGCCGACGCCGACGCGGACGACCGCGACGACGACGACGCGCCGATTTACGAGCGTCAGATTCGACGTGGGGACATGATGTCGGACGATATGCGTCGCGAGCTCGAGCGACGGGAGTGGGAGGAAGATGTAGAGAGGGAGGAGCGAGACGCCGCGCGCGCCGCCGAGGCGAGACGCGTCGTCTTCGACATCGAGCGTCAGACGGAGCGCGAGCGAGACGCCGCCGAGGACGCCAAGCGACAACGCGACGAGGAGGACACCGCGAGACGCGCGAAATTAAAGGCGGCGTTCATTCGCAAAAAGATGGCGGCGATGGGGAAAACTAAATAGCGGTAGCGTCGTAATCCGAGCTCGCGCGTCGACGAATGAACGCGTCCCTCTCTCTCGCGTCTCCCCACATTTCGTCTCGTCGGTCGTCATGTCGAGCGTCGAGGAGACGATGGCGTACGACGCGTTCGAGGCCGTCGTGCGCGCGGGCGATGCCTCCGACGACGCCTCGCTCGCGTCGACGACTCGAAGCGCCGCCGACGAGGAGGTTGCGAATGCGCGCCTCGTCGAGTCTCGACGCGCGCTCGCGCGAACCGGCGCGCTCGCGGACGTCTCGGACGCGTACGGCGCGTACGTGTCGCTCATGCGAAGCGGCCTGTGGAGAGACATCGCGCCGAGACGCGCGAGCGAGGACGAGGGCGGGTACATTTACTTGCTCTGCGACCCGACGGCGACGCCGAGAGAGCGAAGAAAAGACACGCCGAGAAAGGCGAGAACGCGCGCGGTGGCGGTCCCGTTCGCCGTGACGCGGGCGTGCGCGACGCCGGCGATGTTTGATGCGTTGACACACGCGAGAGGTACGTCGACGGTTTCGATTCGACGGGACGCGAGGGAGAGAGAGACGCCGGACGACTGACGCCGCCTCGCGCGCAGCGCCCGAACCGTGGCCGTGGCCTCGAACGAAGACGGAGACCGACGCGGGTGAGATCGATCGATTATTGATCATGATCGATAGCGACGGCACGACGACGTCGTGCCGCCTCGAGAGCGGGTTCATTCCTCCCGCGGACGTTCCCGAGAAGACGGGCGAGGGCGACTCGGACTCGGACTCGGACGGCGCCGGCGGCGCCGCCGCCGGGCCGACCACCACCGCGAAACCTCGCGTCGCGGTCGCGTGTTCGGACGGTGAATCCGACGAAGAACTCCTCGAGGACGATCGCGCGGTATCGCTCGCCAAACGCCACGCGCGTCCGGAGAGCGAACCCGAGAGCGACGCAGACGGCGAGGGAGAGACCCCTTGATTCACGACTCAAGACAACATATTGTAGTGCCAGTTAGAGTAGAAAACACACGCTCGTATACCGTACTCACAGAGTCCATCATTTCACATGATCCAATCGTTTCACCGGTCATGACTCACCATCGAGTCCCTGTCCTCGCGCGCCCGCGCGTCGCCCGCGTCGAGGACCGAGGGCTCTCGATCCTCGTCCGTCTCTTTGCGACGCGCACGACGAACCATGGGACGCGAATCCAAGCCCGCGGACGTTATCACCCGCGACTACACCATTAACTTGGGCAAGGCCATCACGGGCGTGACCTTCAAGAAGCGCGCGCCGAGAGCGGTCGCGGCGGTGCGTGCGAGCGAACGCGAACGATCGCGACCTGAGCCCTAATCGCGGTGACGGCGCGCGGACGTGTGGGGGCGAGGATTGGGCGCGCGAGGGCGCGCGCGAGGGGAAGACGGTGGCGAATAAAGTCTTTCGTCCGTCTCTCGCGAAATTTCCGGCGTGGAACGTCGCGACGCGCGGTACGCGGCGTGAACGTTGGACTAACCTCGAGACATCTTCGACGACACGCAGATTAAGAAGTTCGCGCAAAAGACGATGAAGACGTCTGATGTGCGCATCGACGTCAAGCTTAACAAGGCGGTGTGGAGCAAGGGTATTCGTAACGTACGTTTCACGCGAGAACGCGCTCGATCGATGCTCGCACGCGCGTGATGGGTGGAAAGATGCTCGAGCACCTGCGGACCCTAGAGACTGACGAACGCGCGCGCGCACCGACACAGGTCCCGAAGCGCATTCGCGTGCGCATCTCGCGCAAGCACAACGACAACAAGGACGCGGACGAAGACCTCTACTCCTACGTCACCGTTGTCGACACTCCGAACGGCTTCAAGGGTCTCGGCACCGAAGTTGTCGACCACGAGTAAGGGTCGACTTCGGCGCGGTTGGCGACGACGATTTTAGTTTAGGAGAGGTTGCGGCGAGTGAGTGTCGATTCAAAGGAAAGGATCGGCAACGATCTGAAGGAAGTGATGTAGAAGAATTGTAATCGAACATTTATTCCTTCAACGACGAGTTACTCCCGATTTGCTACCGATTAATGTACAACGCGCGCAAAGCCTCGCCGACGCCGGCGTCGCCAAACTACATCCCCATTCACTTCTCACACACAATGTCGTAGTTGGACAGTTTCACAGCCATTGCCTTTTGTTCCAAGTTCAAACACTCCTCGATTGACGACGTGACGCTCACGATGGAGCGCCGACCGTCGCCTCCGGCAAAGCCGGGAATGCGAGACGGATCCTCCATGAGCGACATAAATCTCGCGTGATTCTTCGGAAACCTCCCCGGAGGATCCGCGAGAAGAAATGTACCGTCTCCATCGTTCGCGTTCCCATCGAACAGACGCAACACGAGCGTCGCGATCGCGTCCACGGCGTCCGGCGTGTACAAGACATCGCACGCGAGGACGACATCGAATCCCGTAGGCGCCTTCTCCGGTTCAAACCAATCCACCTTGGACGCGGATACGACGCACGGCGACGCCGCGTCCTCGACATCATCGAACGAGGGAAGTTTCGGCAACTCGACGTCGTCGGGAAAATTCCACTCCCTCGGCATCTCTCGTACGTCTCGCAAGCCGTTCGCCTTGCACCCCGCCAACGCGCACCACAGCGCGCGCTCCTCCCTATCCGTCATCACCACCTCCCTCGCCCCCACCATCGCCGCCGCGATCCCAGCGATCCCCAATCCACACCCTAAATCTATCACCCGCTTCCCTCGCACGAGTTCCGGCTCGGCGAATATCTCCGCCGCGAGCGCCGCGCCGCCGTGCCACAGGTCCGCCCAGTGCGGGTCATCGTTCGGTCTCCCCAGCGCGCTGTACACGTCCACGACGACATCTTCGCTCTCCGGCAGCACCAAACGCACATCCCGCGCGCGACACCGGACCGTCGCACCGTACATCTCCATGCGCACGTGGTCACTGTGCGGATGCGGCAGGTGCGCGCCGTCACCCTCGAGCGGGACGAATCCATCCTCCCTCGCCGCTCTCGCGCGCATCTCTCCCCTCGCGCGCCACCGCGGCGACGCGCGCGAGAGCGTCGACGTCGTCGTCCCTGTCACCGCCGCGCGCTCGATCGCGGTCATCACGTTGAGCTCTGACGACGACGGATGAAGACGACAACCGACACTGGTCGACACGAATCAAAGAAACATGTGCGGACGCGTCAACGCCTGTGCGTCGATCGAGGACGTCGCGCGGGCGTCGCGCGTCGATGGGAGAGACGCGACGTCGTCCGACGCGCGCGATGTCGCGGGAAGTCGTCGAAACGTCTCCCCGGGATCGTCGTTACCGGTCGTTCGCGCGAAGACGATGACGAGGAAGACGCGCGATGGGAAACCGCGCGAGACGAGCGATGACGGGCGGGAGACGTTGACGCTGACGTCCATGGTGTGGGGAGTGCCTCTTCGCTCGCGCGCGTCTCGTGGAACGGAGAGGGGCGTCGACGAGGGCGAGGGCGGCGACGCCGGCGGCGGCGCGTGGATTTCGCGAACGTACAACGCGCGCGTCGAGGGTCTGGACGGTGACGTCCCGCAGTTTTCGAAATTGGCAGAACGCGCAGATAGGCGGTGCGTGATGTATGTCGATGGGTTTTACGAGTGGCGGACGGAGGGACCGAGAGGCCGGGGGGTGAAGCAACCGTATTTGGTTCGTCGATCGGACGGCGCGCCGATGGCTCTGGCGGGCGTTTTCGAACGGAAGAAGAGCGTCGCCGCGGACGAGGAGAAGGTCGATTTGACGAACGAGGAGGCGGTGATTGTGACCATGAGCAGCGCGCACGGTGATCTCGAGTGGTTGCACGATCGACAACCCATGGTGCTCTCGACGGACGAAGACTTCGACGCGTGGATGTTCGGCGACTGGCGCGGCGTAGCGTCGACGAGGACGGCGAAAGACCTCGCGGGGGTATTCGCGTGGCATCCGGTGACGACACGGATGAATGTCGCGGATTATTCCGGCGAAGACGCGCCGAAAAAGGTGAAACGCGCCGTCGAGAAGGATGCGGGCTCCATCGCGTCCATGTTCGCCGCGGCGAAAAAGCGAAAGACCGAGACGTGAAAGACAGGAAGAGACGTAAACGATGACGATTAGAGAGCACACACGTAGTGAGGATACAAAACCGATGTACAGTACGACCGTCTGTAACACCACGATTCACGAGTGTACAAAAAACAAAACAAAAGAAGGAACGATGAACGAATGAACTCCCAAACGAAAGCCCGCGCGCTCGCCGCGACGCGTTCGACGCGTCCGATCAACCGCCTCGTCCCGGATCGCCCGTCACGACCATGTCCGCGCTCTGCGGATCATCGCTCACCGGCGCCGGGGCCGCCGCCAGCGTCTGCGCCTTGGCTTTCGCCGCGGCGAGAATCTCCGCGCGTCTCGCGTCTCGCGCGCTCACCTTGCTCGCGTACGACTTATCCTTCTCCTCGTCATCCTTGGCGCGCGCGTCGAGCGCCACCGTCGCGAGCGCGCCCGCGAGAAACCCGAGGGACGTCTTGAGCGCCTCTCGACGCGTTTTCGCGTCGCCCTCGCGCGCGGTCGCGCGCGCGACGACGCATTTCGCGCGCGCCCCACGGGACGGCGGCGACGCGTTCGCGCGCGGCGCGCGCGGCGGTGTCATCGCGCGCGTCGGCGGTGTCGTCGCCGCGGTCGCGACGGTGAACGGCATGTCGATCGTGTGTGCTCGCTCGTGCGGTGGCGTGCGTCGCGCGCGCGCGTGTGACGACCGCGACGCACTAACCATCTTGCGGAGGGAGGGTTGCTGACGAGGACAACGCGACGAGGCCGGAGCCAAACGAACGGTTCTTACAAATGAACGCGAGCGTCGTCGTTTGAGCGCAAAAGAACGATGCGGTGCGAAAGCGCGAGTGCGCAGTGTACAGAATAGATAGTGAACGCCTCGGTCCGTCTCTTCACGGTGGCGCGTCGGGAAGCTTGCACGCCGGAGCTTCCTTTTCAGACGGAATGTGCGCGCCTTGGGTGACGAGACCGACGGTTTGGCGCCTGTCCGCCATCTCCTCGTCGCGTTGCTCCTTGCGTTCGGCGGCGGCGACAACTTTGTTTAATTCCTCGATCCCGCCCTCGACGGCCTCGAGCTCTTGAATGCCTAGAAACAACCCCCAGGGAACGCCCTCGAAGGCTTCGGTGTGATGAATCGTGTGCCCGGCGGCGATTTTACGCATCAGCGGAAGCTTCCCGAGCGGGCCGGTGGGGAATCGTTTGTGCACTAAACCGTCGTGGACGTACATGTACGCGATACCGTAGAGGGTGATGCCCAAACCGGCGCCGAAGCACAACCCACCGAAGACGCCCGGCTTGAAGAAGCCAAAGGCGCAGAGCGCGAACGCGGGGACGCCGTTGACTAAGGCGAAGATGTCGTTCGCCTCGAACGCACCCTCGCGCGGTAAGTGATGAGATTCATGCAACAACCAGATGCGTTTGTTCCACTCGCGACGATATTTGCTCGTCATGCTCCACCACGGACCGTGCCAGAGGTGCTTGTGCGCGTACCTGGCGTAAAATTCCATCCCGACGGCGGCGCCGGCGATGAGCGCGAGCTGCGCCACGAGTTCCGTCACCGGGAACACGCCGCCGTTCACATCCACCTCTCTCAATATTCTTAAATACGTCGCCGTGATCGCGATGCTCGTCACACCGCACGACGACGCCCACGCGCTCCATTCGTACGACTCGGCGCTCGCCTCTCGCTCGGCTCTCGTCCTCGCCTTGCGTCTCGGCGTCTTCGTCTCGCTCGCGTTTCTCTGCCCGCCCCAAATCTCCGTCTCACCCTCCTCCTTCCCCCGCTCGCTCGCGACGATCGTTCCATTCTCTCGCGACGACTCATTATTCACCCCCACCGCCCGTCTCCTCGACTCGCCCTCGCGTCCCGCGCGCCTCGAGGCGCGCGCGCGCGGATAAGAAGCCCCCGCGTCCCCCCTTCCCGCGCGCGCGACGCACCCCGGTCGCGCGCGACGCACCACGATCGCGCGCGCGTTCACCCTCGCCTTCCCACCCGTCGACTTCCCCGTCGTCGTCGTCCTCGATCGACGCACGCGCGCGGACGACGACGTCGACGTCACGCGTCCCATCGGCCCCATCGGTCGTCCCCCGTCGTCGGAATCGCGACGCGTCCGTCTCCACCCACGGCACGAGACGGACGAACGCGACGCGACGCGACGAACCGAACCGATTCCGAGACCGTTCGCCTCGAGACGAATCGGCGCGGACGCGACGACGCGGTGTGGGGAAAACGCGCGTCACCGTCCGCCGTCTCGAGACGACCGAAAAGCGACGCGACGACGGGACGGGACGGGACGGGGCGCGCGCACACGATTTATACGAATGCACCGGACGCGTGATCCCGTAGTGCGTCAAAAAAAGAAACCATCATTAAGTTGCCTACACCCTCGCCACAATTTGTTATCTATCTCCAAAAAATAAAACGTTGATGGGCTTACTAAAGCCTTCACTGCGTGTACGTTGGAGCTGCCAAGTTTCGATCTCGGTACCTCGCGCATGCAAAGCGCGCGCTCTACCAATTGAGCTACAACCCCGCGCGCGGTCCCATGATGGGGTCCGCGTGGGGTCGTGAACCTCGGTCTTGGGCCCGACACACCGAGCGCTGTCTCGGTGTGGGGAACGTTATGGGTCACCCACCACGCACCCACGACGAATGCATGAATGAATGAATGCGCGGTCGTCCTCCGTCGTCGTCGTGAGTGCGTGGTGGACTCCACGGAGGCCGACGCGCGGGGGTTCGTAGACGACGATGGCGGGTTCGGCGACGTCGAACGCGGCGCGAACCGTCGCGCGCGCGCTCGTCGAGCGCGGGGCGACGCGCGCGAACCCGAACCTGTTCGAACTCTCGAGCGCGCTCGAGGGCCGAGGGATCGGTCGAGCGTTCACCAAGGCTGGGTGGCGCGCGCACCCGATGAGGTATCCGGAGACGTATTGGCGGTTGACGAGGATTAAGACCCGCGCGAGTGGGAGGTCGGGAGAGGCGTACGGGGTGTTGACGTGGAAGGGACGGGATCGAGGGGTGGAGGAGAAGATCAACGGGAGCATGAAGCGGGTGTGGGACGTCGTCGCGGAGGCGGCGGCGGCGGGCGAACGCGAACGCGAACGCGGGCCGACGTTGAAAGCGCCGCCGGTGGTGGACGCGAACGAGGAGGAGGAGGAGGGTAAGAGCGAGGGGTGATGTGTGTGTTCGTGGTGTCTAGTAGTTTTGTAGTGTAGTTTCAATGAATGATTTCGCTTATGCCTCGAATGTCTTCGCGCGTCATGCGGCGACCGCGTTCGTCTCGTTGCGGCTTGACGCGCGCGGCTTCGTGGTTGGCCAACGCGTCGGGGACGACGTTTTTGCTTTCGAGAAGCAATTCTTTGAGTTCGTACATGATGTCTCGATCGTCCGAGGTGAGGAAACTCACGGCGGTACCCTTGCGTCCGCCGCGACCCGTGCGACCGATGCGGTGCGTGTAGTTTTCGATGGTGTGCGGCAACTCGTAGTTGACGACGAGATCGATGTTTTTCACGTCGATACCGCGACCGGCGACGTCGGTGGCGACGAGAATGTCGAAATCACCAGCCTTGAACCCGCGCAAGGACTCTTCGCGCTGGTCTTGCGATTTGCCGCCGTGTATGGACGCGCACGAGTATCCGAGGCGGTAGCACAGGTTGGCCACGGCGTCGACGGAACGCTTGGCGTTGACGAAGACTATGGCTTGCGTGTTGGGGTGTCGGGACAAGACGAGCTCGAACTTTGAATCTCGTTCGTTCTTGGACACCCACAGAACCTCTTGTTTGATCAAATCGCTCGTCTTACCCGCGCTGCCGATGGTCACCACCGCTGGGTTGCGCAAGTAACTTCTCGCCAAGCGCTCGACGCTCGGAGGCATCGTGGCGGAGAACATGTACGTGGTGCGATACTTGGACACGACTGCACCCTCACCGCTCTCGAGCGCTTGGCCGTCGAGCTCCTCGGCCTCGTCGACGGGTTTCAGATTACCGGTGCCCATGGCTTCCATCACCGCGACGACTTGCGGCTCAAAACCCATGTCGATCATGCGATCCGCCTCATCGAGAACGATGTAGTTGCACTGTCCGAGCACCGTGTACCGCCTATCGATAACATCTATGATACGACCCGGCGTACCGACTAATATCTCCACGCCCTTTCGAAGCTTGAAGCCTTGATCCTCTATCGATTGACCGCCGACGACGAGACCGACGCGGTAATCCAAATATTGCGCAAACTTGAGCGTCTCCTCCTCGATTTGCTGCGCCAACTCTCGGGTCGGGGCCATGATGAGCGCATACGGCCCGAGCGCGGCGATCTCATCCGTCATCTTCGGTAGTTGCATGATGTGCGCCAACATGGGCACGACGAAGGCGCACGTCTTACCGGAACCCGTCTCGGCAATGCCGATGACGTCTCGCTTTAATAAACCGATGGGGATGCTCGCCATCTGAATCGGCGAAGGCTTCTCGTACCCAACCTTGGCGATCGCGCGCAAGATTTCATTCGGTAACGCCGCGCACTCGTTCCACGCGCGCATGGGCAGAGGCAAACGACCACCCTTGTACGTGATGTTGAAGTCTTCGCGGAAAATGCGCCAATCGCGCTCCGTCATGTCCTCCAACGCCTTGTCGCTCCAGTGTTCCTTGAACGCTCTCTTACTCGCGCGCTCGTCTGACTCCTTGCGTCGACGCTCGCGCTCAGCCTCCATCTTCTTCACGTCCTTCGCCGCGTCCTTGACGCCGGAATCCTTTCTAGATTTGATGATGAGCTCTCGCTCGCGTCCCGCGTTTGAGCGCGCCTGCTCCCCTCGATCCATCCCCGCGAGCATCCCTCGACCGAACATCGGCGCCACCTCGTGCGGTTTATCGTACAGAGGATTCAAATCACGCGACGTGTCCTCCTCCTTGTTCCAATCGAACACAAACTTGCCCCGATTCGCCGGTTTCGCCTTTTTCCTCTCGTCACCGCCGCCCATGTATTGTCTCTTGAGCATCTCCAGTTCCCGCGCGCGTTCGTCCATCTCATCCTCTCTCGCGCCCCCGCGCGCGTCCTGACCTCGGCGCCGATCGTCACCACGGCGCTTCTTGCCGTACCCACCGTACCTTCCGCCGCCGTCGCGTCCGTCTCGCGACGGCGCGAACCGACTCGGCGCGCGCGTCGCC
>CEUM01106858.1_pt1 | contig 15595 bp, 17 predicted proteins | sample 356421 | NCBI WGS metagenome assembly CEUM01 (sample SAMEA2622716, study PRJEB7988) | marine metagenome | biome: marine biome (ENVO:00000447); feature: surface water layer (ENVO:00002042); material: "saline water (ENVO:00002010), including plankton (ENVO:xxxxxxxx)" | depth 5 m | reverse complement strand
TTTTTTTTTTGTATTTTAATTAATCTATCATTGGAAAAATTGGTAAATTCACTATGAAAAATCACTTTATAAATAACAGATAAAAATTTATGCCAAAAAATAACATCATGAAATTTATAATCATAGTAATAAGAATCAACAAAAGCATCAATAAATTGATTATTATATATATACATAATATCACCCCATCGCCATGCACCCCATGAATTGAAATCATTAAATAGACCATTAAGACGAGTATAAGATAAAATCCATGCTCTAATTTTAATAATTTTAGAATTTCTATAAAGATGCTTTTGAATGATTAATGGAGCTTTATTAATCATATATATATAATTTTGAATATCATCAGGTAATTTATCATAAAAATAATTATACATAATATAACAACCTATGAAAAAGGTATTATAAAAATATATATGAATGAATATGAATTCAATTTTATGAAAAAAAGAAAGAATGTTAAAAGATAAAGCGTGTACAAATAAGAGATAGGTAATAATAATTTTATAATTATTAAAATAAATTTATTATTAAATATGTGTACAATATACTAAAAGCAAGGTCCTTGTTTAGTATGATTAAAATATCTAGCAGATGAATCACATGTTTTTTTAGCCTTAAGTTTGGTTAAATAATCACTATGATCCATGACCTTTGAAGAACAAAAATCTTTTTCAGCAATATTACAATATTTAATTTTATCAAATGTAGAACAAGGAGGATTATCAATAAAATGTTGTTCCCATTCAGATTTCAAATCTTTACAAGTTTTTTCAGATGTTTTACAATTATTAGTTAAATTCTTAATTACTATAGTAGAAGATTTATTATATCCATTGTCATGTTTCAAAATTTCATTACCATTTTTAATATTTTCTATAAGTTCTTGATTATTATTTTTATAACATTCAAAACTATTGATAGAATTACAAATCATAGTGCCATCATTATTGGATCTAGTTTTATGCATAGCGGAATAAGTCTTAACAGATGTTTTAATAGAACCATTATCATTACAACACGAAGAAGATTTGGTATGAGGAAAACTATAAGGAACATTATAATTAATATGGTTATCGGTAATATGAGAATGATTAGTAATAGAATTAATAGAAAACATACCTTTATTATACAAATTAAGTTTGTTTTGTGCTTTAATTTTCATTGAAATATTAGAATTATTATTATTGAACATGACAGGTGGATTATTAATATTAGATACTCGTTTATTTTGATAATATTTATGCATAATGAATATATACAGTACTATAATATTATAAAAAAAATGAAAGAATAAAAAAAAATTGATTTAAAAATGAAAAGATTATTAAGTAATAATAATTATATAAAAATAAATAATATATTATTAAATTTAAAATGAAAAAAAATATTACAACATTCAAAGATATTTTAATCAAAAATAATGATTTGAATATTGATTCAAATGAAAAATTAAAAGGATGGGTTTATTTTAATAAAAATGAATTAAACAAAAAATATATAAAAGATGACGAAAATGAATTAAAAAAACCAAAAAAAAAAAAAGAAGAAACAACTAAAGAAATTCTAGAATTTTATAAGAAATTAAGTAATAGATGGAATAACTATAGAGATGAAATAAATGATTTAGTAGGAGATATATCACCATTTATAAATTATAAAAATGATATAGAAAAAATAGTAGAAGAAGAAAATATGATATTAGATGAAATGTACAATGAAACAACAAATTATTCAAGTTCAAGCGATGATGATTTATTTTAAAACAAATAAATAAATAAATAAATAAATAAATAAATAAATAAATAAATAAATAAACAAATAAATAAATAAATAAGTTTTTTTTATAATTTTTCAATATAAACATAAATATAAACAATATATAAATTATGGAAACTATAAACAAAAATAAATTAAGTATAAAATTTTTTTTATGTTCAAAAAATAATTTAATCTCAGTAGAAACAACAAACGATTATTATATAAAAAATAATATTTTAAAAAAAAAAGAATTAAATACAATAATTGACAGAATATACAATTATTACAAAAAATATGATATAAGATATATTTTGAAATCAAATATAACAGAAAATGATATATTAAAAAATGAATCAAAAATAATAATATGCAATGAAATATCAAATATACATTATGAATTAGATAGTAATTTAAATACTTTAATTTTTGTATTAGATAAAAAAATAAAAGAAAAAAATAGAACAAAAAAAATAATTGAATAAATATATAATTAATAAAAAAAAGTTATATCTTATTTATTTAATATAATCATATAAAATAAATGAGATATATATTAGGAAACATACTAAACAGATTTAGTAGAAATAGAACAAATAGAACAAATAGATCAAATAGAATATATAATTTAGATATATCAAATAATATATCAAACATATCAAATATAATAGATACATCAAATATAACAGACACATCAAATATAATAGATACATCAAATATAATAGACATATCAAATATAATAGACATATCAAATATAATAGACATATCAAATATATTAACAATGTTAAATATATTAACTTTTTCAAATTTTATAGATATGTCATATGTATTAAATAATAATAATTTAAATAACAATAACAATATTATAATTAGAAATTTAAATATATCAAATGATAGAGAGATTATAAACGAAAATTTATCAAATATATTAGATATATCATTATCAAATATATTAGATATATCATTATCAAATATATTAAATATATTAGATACATCAAATATAGATATATCAAACAATATGATAGGATATACAAGAATATATATACCAGAAAATTTGAATATAAATAATTACAATTATGATATTGAAGAAATATTGAATAGAAGTTTAAATGAAGAAAAAAATAAATATAAAAAAGTAGTAAAAAATGAAATCTTTAAAAATATAACAAAAGATATAAAATATAACAAAGAAAACTATGATATTCAAAGAATTTGCCCAATAAGCCAATATGAATTTGAAGAAAATGAAGAAATAACAGAATTAATATGTGGACATTTATTCAATAAAGAAGCAATATCAAGATGGTTATTAAATGAAAATAATATTTGTCCAATTTGTAGACATGAATTTGAATATATAGAAATAGAAAATAAATAATATCAATAATAAAAAGAAGAAGAACCAAAAAAATCAATAAAATATGTTCTAGAATTATATATATATTTGAAAATATCATTAGCTAAAAAATAATAGATATTAATATTATTATTTTTAAAATATAGAATAATAGTATTGTAAAAATTTATGTAAGTAGGATTTTGAGAAAATTGATAACTTTTAAATAATTTATAAATATATTTAAAAAAATATAAATGTTTATTATACAAAAATTTATAGTTAATGTCAGGATTAATATTAACAAACAAATAGTTAATGAAAAAATCAATAAAGATATTAATATTATTAATTTTAGATAGTTTGTAATAATTAGATAAAGAAAAATCTAAAAAAATAAATATAATATAATGTGAATCAATATTATAAATAATAGAATTAGAATATATATAAAAAACAACATCATGAATAAAAGGAAAAGTTTTTTTATCAGCAAATTTATATAAATAATTTTGTAAAAATTTTTTGTACATAATTACAATTTTATCAAAATTAAATTTATAATTAGAGATTTGTTGATAATGTTCAAAATCATATTTAATAATAATATCAATAAATTCATCAATTAATTCAGTAGTTAAAAAATTATAAAGTTCATAATATTTTTGTTCTTGATGTAATTTATAGAATGGTTTATATTTTAAAATATAACTAATAAATCTAACATCAAAAGAATCAAGAGTTCTTTCAGGTTTAAAACTCCATTTATTAACATATGAAACAAAATAGTCATAATTATCTAAATTAGCAACAAAAGATCTACCAAAATCAATAATAATAGGTAAGTTATTATTATGAGTATCAATCATAATATTATAATAATGTAAATCATTATGAATAATTTGGATCTTATGTAACATAAATATAGATTTTTGTAAATAAAAAAAGTTAGTAATAATCTGTTTTAGATATAGTAAAGAATCATTTTGAAACAATATAATAGATTTATCAAAATCAAATAATTGTCTAATAGAAAATCCATTAACATATCTATAAATAGTAAAAGCAAATAAAGTTTGATCATTATTATAAGGATTAATTTTAAATTCAGAAAAAAAAGAACAAATTTGGTTGTCAAATAAATACATAGTATTAATTTGTTCAAAAGTCAATTGACATTTATGTAGAATAATTGAAAAATAATGTTTATGAGAATTAGTATATTTATCTTTAATTAGTTGAGATGCTGTAACTTCATTTTTGTAAAATTTGTTATAAAACTGCAATTTAGAAACATATTTATTATTCATATATTTCTTGATATTACATGAATATATAGGTGGATTATGAACACAGCCATCAACTCCTTGACCAACTAATTTACCACCATTAATAAGTAATTTATTATTATTATTCATTTTTATATAATATAATTAAAATAATATAATATAAAATGAATAATAATAATAATAATAATAATAATAATAATAATAAAGAAATTTATATATTAAATTCAAAACATAATTATAATGGTTTGAAAGAAGTTTATGAAAATTTATTAATATTAAATAAAATACCAAAAGGTAATTTAAAAAATTATATAATAAAAAAAAAACTAACACAAATAAACGACTCAACTATTTCTAAATATGATTGCAATTACATAATATACAATTTGTCAAATAATAATGATTATTTGAAAATAGAAGATTTAAATTTGATAATATGTTATTTAATTGAAAATGATTATTCAATAATGAACAATATAAATTCAAATATAAATTTACCAATATTTTTTTACAAAAATTGATATAAATTTAGAATATATAATAATATTGAAATATAAAATAACAATGATTGATAATAATATGCATAATGAATATTATAAATCATTATCTGATATAGAAAAATCAGCATTAAAAATTGCAAAATTAAAATTAGGTTCTTCATTTATTCCAGAGAAGACAATAGGTTACATGAAATATATAAAAGAATTGAATGAAAAAAAAAATAATATTAACAAAACAGAAAATTAAGTATTTCAATGAATACCAGAATATATAAACAAAACAATAGAAATAATACCAAAAATCAAAGCAAATATAGAATATAAATTATATTTTTCATTAAAAACAAATAAACCAAGTAAAAAAATAACAAAGAAATGAATAAGATGCCATGTAATATTAACAAAAATCAAGTTATGAAAATCAATAATATATGATAGAAAATATCCAATAAAAGCATAAAAAATGACTGGCAAAATCAAAATAAATTTTTTTTTCAACATAAATTGTGCAGATATTTCAAAAAATACAATTAAAAATACAAACAAGAAATAAATATATATATTCATATATATATTATAAATTTTTTAAATCTTTCCAATAAGAATAATCAATACATTCAAAAGAGTTAGTTAATTTATTTTTATTCAATTTAAAAAATACAGTATTAAATTTATAAGCTAAATAGTTATTATAATTAGAATGTTTATAAACATCATCAATAATAGTATTAGAAAAATCAATCAATATATTGTTAGAATTATCATATAAAATATTTTGATCAAATTTACATATATTATCATCATAATAAGAAAAGAGATTAGATGATACATCAAAAACAGATAAACAAAATAATTTTTTATCAGAAATATTTTGAAAAAATAATTCAATATTACCAATATATTTAAATTTGTTTTTTATATATTCAGTCTTACAATTTTTTTCATTGTTTTTATTATTATCTTTATTATTAGTATTAGATTTTTTATAAAATACAGAATCATTATCATTATCATTATTATTATCATTATGATTATCATTATGATTATGATTATGATTATCATTATTATTATCATTATGATTATCATTATCGGTGTCAGACTTATAATTATCAATAAACAATTCAGAACAATTATAAAATTTAGAATATGAGGAAGCAATAGATTCAAGATATTCATAATCAACTACATTATGATTATTAGTATAATAAGTAAATAAATCATAATCAAAATCATAATTCAATATAACAAAGCCCTTGGGTGTAAAATCAACAATATAATGATTGTCATTATTATGTAATTTGTAATTAGAATTAAATATTATATTGTAAAATTTATCAGAGTAAGAAATATAGTTAAAATTATGATCAAGAACATCAAAATCATTAGACATTTTATTATAAAGGAATGATATATATATAAAAGCAAAAATAGGAATTGTAAAAAAGCCAAAAATATAAAACATATAAAAGAATATAATAGGAATCATAATATAAATTATAAAAGAATTTATATTTAAATATAAATATATATTAATAAAAAAATTGATAAAAAAAATTATTATATATAATAATGAATTAAATGAAATTGATTATTATATATATATAAGAAATGGAAAATTATAAAATAAAATACATAGAAATATTGAAAGAATTAGAATATTATAATAAAATACATGAAAAAAATTTCATAAAAGCAAAAAAATACAAAAATGCAATAGAAGAATTAGAAGAATTAGAGGAGATAAATTCAATAGAAGATATCAAAGATTTAAATAATATAGGGAAAGCAATGACAGAAAAATTAGATGAATACATAAAAACAGGAAAAGTAAAAAATTTAGAAAAATTAAGAGAGAAATATGGAACGTTAGATTATGAAACATATAAAAAGAATGAAGAGGAAAAAAAAATTTTCACAAAAATACATGGTATAGGAGATGTAATGGCACAAAAATTATTAGACAAAAATATAAAAACAATATCAGAATTAAAAGAAAGACAAGATGAGGAAGTAGAAGGTAAAGGAAAAAAAAAATTAAAATTGTTAAATGAAACACAAAAGAAAGGTTTAATATATTATGAAGATTTACAAGATAAAATACCACGAGAAGAAATAGATAAATACAAAGAAATAATAGATGAAGAATTTAAAAATTTATTAATTGAAAATAATTTGAATAATGTTGAAAATAAAATAGAAATAGTAGGATCATATAGAAGAAAAAAATCAGAATCAGGAGATATAGATGTAATAATGAAATTTGAAAAAGAAAATTTATTACAGGGTTTTATAAATAAATTAAAGAAAAAAGAAATAATAAAAGAATTATTAACAAATGGTGAAAAAAAAATAATGGCAATAACTCAATTAAATTCAAATAACAAATTCAGAAGAATGGATTTTTTAGTAAGTGATCCAGAGGAATATGCATTTGCAATACTGTATTTTACAGGTTCAAAAGATTTTAATAAAGGAATGAGATTATATGTATTATCAAAAAATTTGACTTTAAATGAACATGGATTATATATTTTAAAAAATAAAACAAAAGGTGATAAAATAAAAGAAATATTAAAAACAGAAGAAGATATATTCAAATATTTAAAATTAAAATATGTAGAACCAGAAAAAAGAATAGACAAAAATAGTTTAATAATAGAAGAAGAAAAATCAAAAGAAACAGAAAAATCAAAAGAAGCAGAAAAATCAAAAGAACCAGAAAAATCAAAAGAAGCAGAAAAATCAAAAAAAACAACAACATTAAAAAAAAATGAAAAAAAAAAGGAAGCAGAAAATAAAAAAAATTTAAAAAAATTCAAAGAATCAGGGATAATAATTTTAGAATCATTATCAGAAAATGAATTGACATCAATGTTAAAAATAGCAATAAATAATTATCATAATTATGAAGATGATATTTCAGTAGAAGATGAATCAAAATTAGATGATGATCAATATGATATATTACAAGAATATATTGTAAAAAAATATCCAAAAAATGAAACAGCAAAAAATAATATAGATAGCATAGTAACAAAAAACAAAGTAAAATTACCATATGAAATGTATTCAATGAACAAAATAAAAGCAGATACAAGCGAAATAGACAAATTTAAAAAAAAATACAAAGGTCCATATGTAATAAGCTGCAAATTAGATGGTATAAGTGGATTATACATAAAAAATAAAAATGAAAAAAAATTATATACACGAGGAAATGGAAAATATGGACAGGACATAAGTGAATTAATAGAATACATAATAAAAGATGAAGAATATGAAGAAGAAGAATTAGTATTAAGAGGAGAATTAATAATGAAAAAAAAAGTTTTTGAAGAAAAGTACAAAGATAAATTTTCAAATTCTCGTAATTTAGTAGCAGGAATAATCAACAAAAAAACTTTAAACAAAGAATTATTAAAAGATATAGATTTTGTAATTTATGAAGTAATAAAACCAGAATTAAAACCAAGTAAACAATTAGAATTGCTAGAAAAGAAAAATTTAAAAACAGTAAAATATGAAACAAAGACGGATATAAATAATAAATATTTATCAGAAATGTTAATAAATTTAAGAGAAAGTTATGAATATATGATAGATGGTATAGTTTGTACAAATGATGATATTTATAAAAGAGAAAGTAAAAATCCAGATCATGCATTTGCATTCAAATTAGTATTATCAGAACAAGAAGCAGAAGCGAAAGTGATAGATGTATTATGGACAGCATCAAAAGATGGAATTTTAAAACCAAGAATAAAAATAGAACCAATAAAAATAGGAAATGTAAATATAAATTATGCAACAGGATTTAATGCAAAATTTATAAAAGATAATAAAATAGGAGTAGGTGCAATAGTAAGAGTAATTAGAAGTGGAGATGTAATACCATATATAAAAGAAGTAAAAAAAGGCGTAGATGACATATTATTTCCAAATGAAGAATATGAATGGAATGAAACAAATGTTGATATAATTTTAAAAAACAAAAAGGAAAGTAAAGAAATAAAACTAAAACAAATAGCAAAATTTTTCAAAGATTTAAATGTAGAAGGTTTAGGTGAAAAAAATATAAAAAAAATAATAGAATCAGGAGGAGATTCAATAGAAAAAATATTAAATTATACAGTAGAAGATTTTATGAAAGTTGAAAATTTTAAAGAAAAAATGGCAACAAAAGTTCATAAATCGATTATGAAAGAAATAAAAAATGCATCATTAGCAAAATTAGCAGAAGCAAGCGGTATATTTGGTAGAAATTTTGGAGAAAAAACTTTAAAAATAATTTTAGAAAGTTCAGAAAAAATAAAAACAACAATATTTGACAATTCAATAGAAAAAAATGAAAAAACAAAAATATTGAGCTCATTAGATAATATAGGAGAAAAAACAGCAAAACAATTTGTTGATAATATAGATAATTTTTTAGAATTTTTGAAAAGAACAAATTTAGAGTATAAATTAAAGAAAGAAAAATCGAAAAAAGAAGAAAAATCAAAAAAAGAAGAAGTAGCAAATGAAAATAAATTAAAAAATAAAAAGATAGTATTATCAGATTTTAAAGGAGAAAGTATAACAAAAAAAGAATTAATTGAAGAACTAGAAAAATTAGATATAATAATTGAAAAATCAATAACAAAATCAACAGATATTTTAATAACTGGAAACAAAGCAGAAAAAACAAAAAAAATAGAAGATGCAATTAAAAAAAATATAAAAATTATGAAATTAAATGAATTTTTAGAAGAATACAATATCAATCAAAAACATTAAAGTTATATGAACTATCACATAATAATTGATCAGAAATAATAGTATAAATATCACCTTGTGGTAATTTATAATTTAAAATATTCAATAATACATATTCAATTTTCAATAAAATATCAACATTCAATCCAAAAATTTTTTCTTTTAATTGATTAGTAACCCATTTTAATGATAATTCAAAATCATCACAAAGCATTTTAATAGATAAATTACAAATAGCTAACCACAAAATACGAAATGTACATGTTTTAATTATATCAGAATTTTCAGAATGAAGAATATAATGAAAAATAACATGTGAAGTAATAAGTTCTTTAGTACACATATTAATAGTATTAGCAACATAAGTAATATAATGAGAAATACTTAAAGAATCAACAGTTTTATAAAAATTATGTTCAGAGTCATACCATAAGAAATTATTAAAATAATTATAATCGAAAATATTATGAATTCTTTCATCAAAATAATAAAATGTACAAAAATTATTATTATTTTTTTCAAAAGATGATTTAATATAAATAGACATATTTTTAATAATAATTTGATCAATTGAATTTCGCTTATCTACAAATTTAATATTATTGTGATTATCGAAAATAGACAAAAATGTAGATGTGTATGAATTAGATTTTTTAAAATTAAATTTATCATTCTTATTCTTATTCTTATTTTTATTATTATTATTATTATTATTATTAAAATTATATATATTTTTTTTAATACTTTTAGTTTTTTGATGATAATTATCGTTATTATTACAGAAATATTTCATAACAGCAAAATATATATTAGTATAAAATATGATGTACAAATAATAATAATAATAATAAATAAAAATTCAAATCAATTATTAATAAAAATATTAAGTTAAATTAAAAAATTTTCAATACTTTTAATATTCTATCTTTTAGATTGTTGATTATAATCTTTCATACCATCTTCGTACAAACTTACATTGACAAATCCTTTTTTCATTAATAGTTCAGCGGCATCTTTAGAAGCTGTACATTTATTATGCGCACAATAACATATAATAGGTATTTCATATAATTGTAATTTAGTATTCAAAATTTTTTTAAGTTTTGGATAATGTAAACCGATAACTGAAATAAACCAAGCATTCAAATCTTCAACAGACATTTTTTTAATTTGTGAAACAGGCAAATTATATGTATTAGGTATATGATCTGTAGCATAATATTGAGATGGTAAGACATTTAAAATAACAGCTTCTTTAGAATTCAATTTTTGTAACAATTGTTTATAATTATAATTATTATGAATTAATTTTGTATAAATTTTAAAAATCCATTGGTCATTATTTTTATTAGAAAGAACAAAATGAATATGTTTAAAAAAAGTAGTATAATTATTATCATTTTTTGCAATTGTTTTATAATTTTGAGGAATTAATATTTTAATTTTAACATTACCATTTTTATCGATAGTTGCAACACCACTATTAGAAAAGTCACCATAAGCTTTTTTAGCACCATTAATAATCAATTTATTACTAGGTTTAGCAGCCCAGTATAATATTTTTCTATGGCTATATTTTTTACCAAGATTAATTACAATTGTTTTGTTATAATTACTAGGATATTTATTATTAAAATTTTTAGAATTTTTGTTAACAAATAATTGAACATAATCAACCTGATCTAACCATTTAGGTTTATTTTTATTACTAGATTTTAAAGTTTTATTAAAATCAAATTTCAAACAACTAGCACACAATTTTCTAGTTTTATTATTCATTATATATATAATACTAAAAAAAATCAACCAATAATTTAGAAAACAAATGATCACTGGGATAATGTAATCCAGCATAAATACGCGCTTGTCCACATTTTTCAGCTATATGAAACAACTGTTCTTTTTTTTCAGGATATTTATCACTTAATTTATAAGCTAAACTATATGCCTGATATGTATGTCCAGATGGAAAAGCGGGTGTATTAGCAGAAATAGAATTAAAAACATCAAGATGAGGATCGATTTGTTTAGGTCTAGCTCTATTAAAGAAATTTTTAAAAAACAAAATAATAGTGTTATTTTGAACAATAATTTTACTTAATTGTTCAGGTGATTCATCAACAATATCAAGAAAAGGATATATAACACTTTTATCAGTATATTTAATAAAATCACTCATTTGAGAGTTTCTATTTTGAACATATTGTTGTACAATTTGAACTTCATGGAAATTGTTAGGGTAAAGATTGATAGTAGGATAAAATTTATAATATCTATCTAAACTATACCCATAAAGAAAATAAAGAATTATAATGAAAAAAAATAAAAAAAAAAATTTATGTTTTAAATTATTTTTATGTTTAGTTTTCATATATATATATATATATAGAATTATAAAAATATAAAACTGGAAAATTACTAAGAATTATTAGATGAAGAAGAAGCACCAGAATGATTTTGAAAATGATTATCAAGTAAAGTAGATTGAGATTCACAATAAAGTTCATTAGTTTTTTTGTTATATTTAATAAAATCAAACTTATAATAATCACGATAACTATCATATTTGAAATAATCATCAGAACAATCGATATCATATAATTTAATAATACACATAACAGATTGAGAATAATTAAGACTAATTTTAGAAAATAATTTATTAACATGTGGAATAAGATTATTAAACTGGTATATAAATTGAACAACTTTATCATAAAACAAATGATAATCAGCACAATCAACTTTATCCTTTTTATCATAAATATTGTTAGCATATTCTAAAATAGATGCAAATCCTTCAATTAAAACAACACTGATTAATTCATAAATATGAATAATCTGCATAGATTTTTTTCTAGATTTATCATTTTTAATAATCATATTAGAAAGTGTATCTTTAGATATAATATTTCTAATATAATCAACAGTAATTTCATCATAATTTTGTAATTGATTAACTTGTGTTCTCATATTAATTAAATCAATATTATTAAAATGACTAGCTAATCTATGTAAATTAGAAATAATTTTAGAAATCAAAAGTGGATTATAAAATACAGTATTTTTATATTTTTCAATAAATTTCAAATATTGTAAAATATGAACATTAGTAGTCATATGTTTAATAAGTCTATTAATATTTCTAAAACTGAAAGCATCAACTAAACCACCACATAGAACATCGTGTGGGTTTCTAATATTAAGATTATTAGTATTATTAATATATTCAGTAAAATGAGGATTATGAATTTGATTAGTAAGAATAATTTTATTAGTATTCCAACTAAAAGTAGTATGACAAATAGTGCACCACATTTGATCACAACCAGCAATTTTAAAAATGCGAGTGCCACATTTAGGACAGGGTCTAGTTTCTTTCTTGATATTTTTAGTGCTTTCAACATCATTAGGATTACAAACGTGAGTATCTTTAGAAGATTTATCAATACCAATAGGTAGATGACAATCTTTACATACATTAATTTTACATATTTCACATTTATATTGTGATGATAAAAATCCTTTACAATCTTGAGAGGGACATGGCATAATAAATTGTTTTCTTTCAATTTCAAGTTCATTATTGCCATTAATATTATTAATTTGGTTTTTCAAATTTCTAAGTTGTCTTTTGTAATCATATATAGTATTATTAATATTTTTGATTTCTTTATATAAAATAGTAACATTTTTAAACATATCATTATATTGTTTAGTTAATTCTTCTTTTTCAATTTGTTGTGAAACTAATAGCATGAGTTGAGGTGTTCTAGATATTTGTCTATCAACTAAAACAGTTTTTCGCCAATTTTTAAAATCTTTATCAATAAAAGTTTTATTGAGATTTTCAATTAGAAACTCATATTCCCAAGGTTTTTTACAAGCCATACAATGAGGGTCATTAGTAGTAGACAATAAATAAGTTCTAACACATTTTTTACATGCATGATAAGCACAATCACTATGCATACATACAATTTTAAAATGGTTAGCTTTGTTATATTTCTCACAACAAATATTGCATTCACTCATTAGGATAAAGAAATATATAAATATGATAAATATAACAAAAAAAGTTTCAATTTTATTCAAAAAGATAAGAACTATCACAGATGAGTATTAATATCATAGATGAGTATTAATATCATAGATGAGTATTAATATCATTTTTATACAAAGAATACAATTTATTTTTAAAAGCGATTTTAACATCATTTTTAAAATTAGTCCCTAATATTTTTTTCAAATTAGTAAAATATATTTTAGAAAATATTTCATCATTAATTTTAGATTGATTAGTAGAATACCATATTTTAAGAGTATTCAATAATTTAGTATTGATAATTCCAAAAAAATAGTCATTAAATAGATCATCAAATATAATCCATCTAGAATTATTATTATCAGATTTATATGATGTATAAATAAATAAAATATTTTTATATTTTTTAAAAGCTTTAAATGGTAAAGAATGTAAATCAAATGATGAAATATAAGATTCAAAAATATGAGATAATCCAATAATATAATCATGTTTGAATATGTATTCAATATTATAAATATCAATTTGAATATTAGTTAAGAAAATTTGGAAATCTAGAATATTATTATTATATTTAATATTCAATAATTGAATAATATCATGTTCAGTTTGACTAGAAGTAATAGATTTATGATTATTTTGAATAGATATTTTAATATAATTGAGCTCATTTTGTAGTTTTTCATATTTAGAATTAAGTTCAAGAATCATATTATACATTTGTAGATTAGATGGATATTGTACAACATCCATATAATAGAATAATACTAAAAATAATATAAAAATAATATAAAAATCAATTTTAAAAAAATAAATATAAATGTAAATATTATATGACATACAGTTTAGAAAATATAAACATAACAAATGAAAATGGATTAAATTTGAAAACTTATAGTAATATGAGATGTTTGAATGATAATTCATCAAATCATTATTTTATGACAAAGAAAAATGAAGCATTTATAAATAACAATAATAATGATAATTTGTTAAAAATATATTCAAATAGTAAGGCAGCATATTTAATAAATCCTTTAAATAAATGTAATATAAAAAATCATATAGATAATAACACAAAAAAAAATGAATTATTTAGAATAAAACAAAGTTCAAGAAAATCAGGATATGATAAAGAATTAAATAACAAAGAAAATAAATCAAATATTTATAAATCAATAAATAATCAAAATAAAGTATCATCATCATCATATACATCAGAATTAAAATCATTAGTAGTTGGAAAACCAGAAAAATATATAAATAATATGAAATTTATAAGTAATCAAAGTGATGCAATAATAGAAAAAGATACAGATGTAGAAAAGTTAAAGAAAACAAATAGCTCTTGTGGTGGATGTAATGGATTAGTAAATGATATTTCATTAAAACATAACTCATATGATAGATATTTATCAAAATTAAAAGGAAAAGTTTATACAAAAAATTTAATAAATTCAGAAGTAAGTTTAAATGATAAAAATATAATAACAAAAAAAACAATATTGTTCAATATGAATTGTAGAAATTGTAAATAATAAAAATATAAAAGTATAATATATAAAAGAATAAAATGTTCAAAATATACAAAAATAACCAGACATCAAATAATACAATTAAGACAAATAAAGAAAACAAAAAAATAATTTTTTTATTAAATAACAATCCAAATAGAAATTGTCAATCATTAAAATTTATAGGAAATGTAAAATGTGGAACATGTGGAGGTGCAAGATAAATAAATAATAATAATTTTATAAATAAACTTATTATTATAAATTAATATTATAGAAAAATAAAAAATATTAGAAATTTATTTAAAACTTTAAAATGAATAGTAATATATGTTTTTAAAATATGCAATTTTAGAATTATTAAAAATTTATAATATAATTTTCAATATGTTTTATCA
>CEUM01029573.1_pt1 | contig 15669 bp, 8 predicted proteins | sample 356421 | NCBI WGS metagenome assembly CEUM01 (sample SAMEA2622716, study PRJEB7988) | marine metagenome | biome: marine biome (ENVO:00000447); feature: surface water layer (ENVO:00002042); material: "saline water (ENVO:00002010), including plankton (ENVO:xxxxxxxx)" | depth 5 m | reverse complement strand
TCTTACACATTAAAGATTGTAGAATCCGGCTTAGAGATTATTGATTAATCTTCATTCTCACCCAATAAGTCTGCCATTTCTTCAAGTGCCTCATCATCAGGTTCATCGAATTGTTGAGGGTTTTTTGCCGATCCTCCGATAGTATCTGAACCAGCAATTTTTGGCGCGTGACTATCAACAGCCGAGATTCTGTTTTGGCGTGCCTGCTTAGCAATAAAGTAAACCATTACCAAAAACGAAAGGGCAAATATTGCATAAGCGATGTTTTTTGTTGTGGACTCATCAACCATGATAATGCTAAATTGATTTTGCTTTTGTAAATTGTCCAACAATCAAAACAAATATCCTCTTTACCATGTCAAGGGCATAGACAGATGGCGCCTTGAGTCTGCAGGTGGCTGAACCCAGTCTTCAAAAGGTGGCTCACGCTTGACATATTCCCAACGTTGGGTAAATTTCTCTCGACACTGTGGACATCTAAGGGGTTGATTTTTCCCCATTGATTTCAATGTCACATTACAAGGAATACACTTCGGGCGTCGTTGGTTGGGTGTTGATTTTATGACTCGTAATTTTTCCAAATGGATTGCGCCATCGTCATTAGTCAAACCATTGAACTGGATTTTATCTCCTGGCTTTAGCCATTGTGCTAAATTCTTAATATCGCCTGATTCACTAAATGCCATTAAGTCTTGACCATTTGTGCATGTTATTTTTACGGTACCTCTTTTTTTTATCTGGATTTCATCGACAGTTCCATCCATATCGTCGTTTAGGTGATCGTCAGTAGCTTGGTTTGTTTTAAACACAACATAACCTTCTATTGCTTCAGTGTTTGGTGATTGTAAAAGTTGTTCACAACTGGTTTTTGCGGATTCATAAGTTCTCGACCTTAGACCAAATAACACCGGACAGTTGCCGCGTGGTGAAATCAAAACGGAATTTGACCTCAAATCACGGGACATAAAATTATCTGGATGTTCATCTATGATTGCAAGTAGGTTCAAATCAACCTGCCTTTTTGATGATTTATTTACAGAATCTTGCTTTCTCCAACTTATGGCTTCAAAAGTGTAAGAGCTTGCAGGCCAAGCAATAGCAGCAGTGGCTCCAATTCTTCCGTGTCCACCCCATGATTTATCGGCTGTAGGAATCTTTTCCACAGAAACCTCATTCCGAACGCACTGCCAGTAAAATTCTTCATCTGGGCGGTCATGAAACCAAACCATTCCCGGGTCAGTGGGGCTTTGTGGTCGGTTATATTGTTCTGATTCCGTAATTTCTCCCTGCAATGGCAGAAGTTTATCAATCCACCATTGTTCAAGGAAACCAAGTAACTCGGCATAATCATTACCAACTATTTTTACCGCCACGGCTGCATTTCCTCTAGTTCGCCGACTGGCAAAGGGATACAATCTTACCAATCTATATTCTTCAATGGTGTATCCACTCGGCAGATTTCTAACCAGTTCAAACATTGAGTAGGTTGTGCAACCGCCACCTAAATGGTCGGTATCATCCAGTGCTAACCAACCCATATTGTTCACCTAACAGGTTGAAAGTTATCTCCTTTATCTTGTTGATTGATTGCTCGACTAACAACCTGAGCCAGTCCGAGATTTGGATTTACTTTGAACAATCTAATACCTCTTGCCCAACCTGCTCCAAGATCACTTTTTCTATCCCCGACAATCAAATCATGCTCGTTGCTCGCCAGCGGTTTATCTTTCCACCAATTTACTTTGACTGCCTCGTTGGGGATTTTAACATCAATATTTAATCCTTTATTTAGCACTAAATTATGCCGGAAGTAAGATTCTCCGAGGTATAGCATGCCCGGCATTGGTTTCCTGCAGTTACATCGGTCCATTTGCCTGTGAGGACAGGTTATAATCAAATCAATTACCGCATCGTTATCAATTTCAAGTATCATTTCCTGCATTTTTTGGTGGATTTTCTCTATCTGTTTTGGCCCCCAAAGCCCCCTACTTATTGCCGATTGATTAGTCACGATACAGATATGATATCCATTACGCTTCAATTCTCCAATTGCCGCAGCAGCACCTTCTAACAGTACTAATTCATCAGGAGAATTGATGTAATTTGGACTACCGATATTGATGACGCCATCGCGGTCGAGAAATGCAATAGGTTTGGGATTAAAACCACCTTGTGGAGTGGTTGTCAAAACCTCTACTACCGCTCCCTCCATAGTTAAGGGAAATATCAACCGTTCAAGTTTTTTTGCATTCTATGCAAGTTTTGAAGTTTGGCCGCTGTTTGGGGCATTCATGGAGGCTGATTCTATAGTGCCCATCATTGGCGCTGTTGGTTTAGTTTCCTTGGCTTTGTCTTGGCATCGACGGGCAGGAAACTCGGCTAAATTAGCACAGTTTGGATGGATTCTCGTTGGTTTGTATTTCTTTTCCAGTGCTTGGGATTACCAAGAAAAAGGCGACCTAGTTTTGACAGTGATGAGCTTACTCGCCTTACCAATAACACTGGGAATAGCGATATGGGAGAATAATGCGAAGGACAATCGTACAAGAAACGCTCTAAATTGGGCAAGAGGTGCTATGGCTTATGCAGGTGGACCATATCTGCTAATTTCACATGTTCCTTGGTTAAACGTTATCGCAATATGGTTTGTTGCTTCTCAGGTTGCGCTATTCTATCGAATTTCAGGTACAGGTGATATCCATCTTGGTGAGACTTGGGTCGAAACTTCGGCTGGTAAAGTAACATGGGATGACTGGGATGGAAATAGATGGTTTAGTAGCGAGACAATAGGTGAATTCCCATTTCAAACTGAATTAGTAATGGCAGATGGTTCATTTATTGGCATTAACTTTGTTTTAGCATGCACTGCTCTTCAATCGATGGTGATTTTTATTGGTGCTATAGCAGTTTTAGATCTTGACTGGCGACGTCGAATCAGAGCCATTTTGTTTACTATTCCTGTTATTCATATCCTCAATGTTTTCAGGAATGTTGGTCTAATATGGATGCATCAGACATATACAACATGGTCGTTTTATGGGATGAGTGTTTTTGAGTTTGGACATAATTATGCGGCACGTTTCGTGTCACTGTTTGCCATGTTCTTTATGGCATTAATCATGTTCGAAATTCTACCAGAACTTCACCGACATATCGTACGTTTACTAAAACCACTTGGTTTGATGCAGCCTAAGAAGAAAATATGACTAGCGGCGTTTCCAAGGCTCAGCGTGATTATTTCTTTGCCATTTCTCACCCGAGCCCATGGGGTATTCGATAACTTCGACACCTCTATGGTCGATATTCCCTAGCAACTGTGAAGGTGGCGAATTAGAATCATTGAGTAATTCATCAAAGAAATTGTTCTCTACCAGTGGTTGTTGGATGGCAGTTACATCTTGAGAATTCGTTATTGCAGATGGCTGCTCATTTACTGAGACTCCAACGGCATCAATGTTATCAGTTCCGTCTTGCATGCCCAACATTTGTTCAGCTATGTTATACTGTTTTGTGGAATTCCATGTATCATTTTCTGCTCGACTGCGCGAACCCCTAGAAACTAATACTAACATGGCTAGCAACCCTATAGCTAGTATCGCGCCTGCAGAATATATCAGGTCATTTGACAAAGAAGGGGCTAGGTCAGCATTATCACCAACACCGTCACCGTCTGTATCCTTAGATTCATCCGGGTCGTTTGGGAATGCGTCATCTTTGTCAGGTACACCATCACCGTCTCCATCGAAAGCATCGAATGATGTTTCACAAAGTAAGATTAGTATATCAATTTCTGACTGCGATATTTGTAAATTTGAATTAGCATCAATTTCAAAAAATTCGTAGTTATTTTCGAACGCTTGGGATGATAATTTTTCAATTCCTACTTCATTGCCATTTGGTGATAGTTGATCGAAAATTAATGCTAATTCGTTACCACAAGAGCACGATATTTGGAGTACTTCTGCGAACTCGATTTCACCGTCTCGATTCAAGTCAGCTTTATTGAAGTCTAATTTTTCATCACCAATAAGTAACGAAGAAAATTCGTTTTTATCTAAAACCCCATCACTGTTTGTATCTTTGCTCATCATTTCAGTTTCGGCCCTCTTGCGACAATCTTGCGTGACCTTCGAATCTATATCGTCATCATCAGAGTCGTCAATTGGATCTATAAAGTCGGAGTATTCCCAACTGGCTACTATATTCACATCACTAAATCCGTCATTAGTGTTGAGCACAATGTCAAATACTCCGTTAGCAGGAAGATCGAGGTAAATTTCTTGGTATGTGTCAAATCCGTCAGAATCCACTACCACTGTTTGGGCTTGTAAATCATCTCCGGGTCTCTGTCTGCCACTTTCTTCGAAGAAATCAAAGAAATCATCGAAAACAAATGTCATCACAGTGCCCGTTGCAGTCATAGTTAGGTCGCCATTACCGCCATAGGTTTGGATGATTAGGTAATTGCCGGGCTTTTCAAGTTCAACGAAGAACCTCAGCGTCTCACCAGCGGGAGCTTCAATACCAGATAGTTCCTCTTGATTGAATAACTGAATCGGGTTTCCGTCATACTGCCAAACATATCTGTCTTCAAATGATGCAGTAATATCCACATCACCAAATACAAACTCCGTCTCGATTAATATGTACCACATTCCGGGAGTAGGGTCATTGAAACCGATTTTATCACCCGCTCCTGGACTGTTACTGCTGTGAGTGAAATCGCTTGTAGTTGGAGAGTCTGAGAGTTTCATGAACAGTGAGGCCTCTCCGAAGCCATTGTTGAGGTCAACTTCTAGCCTTTCTACTCCATCAGGAACATTGATTTTGAAGTATTGACTAAGTCCATTATAACCGCTTAGCGGACCATAAGAAATTCCCGGGCTCAGTTCAATTGCGTCTTCTGGCTCTATGTTCTGTGGTTCAAAAGACATTGAAGCGGAAATAGTGAAATCATTTGCTTTGCCATATGTATAGGCGGTGACAAAGTAAATGGCAGGTTCCAAGTTATACAGATTTACTTGATGTTCGTTGCCCGGACCAGATGACCAATCAGAGTCGAATCCCCCACCAAAGATTCCACCAATGACTCCAAAGTCATCCCAATCGTCAAACCACGGTTCTTCCCAACCGAAAAAGGAATCAAATGGGTCGGGTACTGTTACCGCGGATATTGCTAAATCAATATTTCCCGTTCCGCCGTAGGTCTTCACATTCAATGCTGAAAGATTTTCAGTAACATTGACGTAATAATATAACACTCTGTCTTCATCAGGAGCGCCTCTGCCCGCATTAATTTTCTGACCCGTTATAGGGATCTCATTGACCAATTCAGTCATCTCGTCAAGTGAGGGCGGCGGGTCAGCAATCTCAACGTAACTGTAAATTGTCAAATCTTCAATGTCAGTTAATGGTACTATAACCATCCAAAATATGCCTTCCTCAGGCCAGTAGAATTCATTCCACATGTAGTCGTAATTATCTAAAATATAATCATCATTTTCCCACATGCTTGGTATGTAGTCGTGAGCAAAGTAAACATCGTATCGATGGTCTTCGTAATCTCCCCAATCAATGTATTCTTTGTATACATTGAAGTAGAGTTCTTTTGTATATGGCTCGATTTCAATGAAGAATAATAACTGGTCGCCGGCTTGCCCACTGATGTCAAAAACAGGTTGGTCGGAGAATAACTGAATTGCTTGAGCCACTATAGTTCCGTCTGGCATCACCCACGCTGCTCCGACAATTTCACCTTGATATGCGTCTGAATTATCATTAGTTAGAGGTCCTTCTCCTTCCAAGAAGTGCCAACTAAGGTTATGGTTTTGGTTGGTAATTGCTACAAAGTCAATCATCCCACCGAAATAATTGCAATCACATCCTGCACCCATTTTTCCGATGAATAACTCATCACAGTCTTCGGTTGATTGATAGCAATCATTCGAACCAAAATCACCTTGTGGAATAATCGAGTCTTCAGCACTTATTGTTCCAGCAATTTGACCATCGATTAGGAATGTTCCTCCAACATTTTCTTCAATTTGCACGGAGACTTCGGTCCACACATTTTCGTTAATAGTGAGGTTTGATGTTGGGTGACGAGCGATTGAATATTGGTTGGAGTAACCAATCTGGCCATCGTTGACATAAAGCCCCCATCCGTAATCGCCGAGCATAGAAATAAAGTTTATTCCGGTAGTGTCAGGCAAGTTAATGCGTGCTGTAATTGTGATGTTACTGGTAAAAATCGGCAAATCTTCGTCGATTATTACGTAGTTGTCATTGCCATTAAATCTCAGTGCATAATCCACAGCTTCTCCCACCTCAACAACGCCATAAACTGGAAAATACTGCGGGTCATTGTCTAAATCATTCCAAGTTCCTGGCATGATGTTGCCCATATTCGTTCCAGCAATGTGGACATAATTTTCCGAGTCAATTTCTGAGGGTTGGTCAGCGCCCCAATTCCTGTAATGAAACGGGGTGCCGTCATGCCATCGATAGTCACCTTCATTTTGATAATCGGATAGGCCAATCCATAGATGTCGTGCTTGTTCATCATAGTTGGCAAACGTATCGACTATCCACTGGTTTTCATCAGCATCATTGACAGTTGTTAGAAAACCATCCAATGCTCGAGCAACCTGCGCTGACTCTGACCAAGAACCTTCACTCAGTAGGTGGTAAGTCTTGTTATTTGCTGGATTAACCGCAGTGTGCAGAATTTCTATGTCTGTACTTTCCTCGGCAACAGCACTCGTGGTTACGAATGGTGTAAGGAGAGCGGTAAGTATCATCAACGTTACCAAGGTGAACGGTCTTGTCATTGTGTTTGAATAATTGGAGTTGATATTAAAACTATTGCGCCCGATGTATTTTTCATCGAGTCATCTTTTTTCCACCGATTCTTAACTCGGTCTCAAGTGGCATTTGATGTTCCCATGCAAACTCCTTGACTATCCTCCAACCCTTTTCAGAGCCTTCATAATCTTTGACTTCAATTATCTTGTTTCTGGTATTCGCCTTAAATGCAGCCACAGGTTCAGCATTCTTGAAAACTAAATATGCTGAACCAAACCCAAATTTCTCTTTGAGTACATCAGCGAAGTATGGTGAAATCGGATCGCTTGGCGGCAAAACAAAATCTCGGATTGGTCGAATGTCTTTGGCTTCTTCAAGTAGTTCTTTTCGACCCCAACAAACCTCATGTAAGTCTTCAATAAGGAATCCTTTAATCAGTGTCCCGTCCTGCTCAAATGAATTCAAAACGGATTTTATTTCCTCGGGTTTGAATGGGGTTCCAGCCAATCTCATGAATTGCTTAAGAGTAATTATTGGATACTCTTTGACCATTTTGCGGAGGTATTCTTTACGCAACTCTATTGGGTCTATCGACGATTTCGGAGCCACAGTCCTAAACCCGCCTCTAAAGTCTTGGACAATGTGACCAGTTCGAATTAGGGGTTGGATAAGTTTGCGGAACTCAGATTGTGATAATGCATGTCTTTCTTTGAATATATTTGGGTCTGAATTTGTTGAAAAGAAATCAACTATGTCTAATAAATCCTCATCAGCGGGAATTCCACGAATGATGAGTAAATCTTGGAAATGCTCGTACGTCGCCCAGACTTGGTGACCACGTAGATTGACTCCTTGATGCAACCGGTTTGCGCTGGCCATACTTTTGAGGTCAGCACGATATACCTCACATCGGCCTCGCAACGCAAAATCATCTCTTACTTCGGGGATTTTTCTCATTGCGATAACTTCGTTTTCTAATCGTGTAGATTGATGAAGGAAGTGTCTGTGGAAAAGTGCTCGTTCCGCAATCTCCCTTGGCTGAGGGTCAACAATACCCCCTCTAATCATTCGCTCCCCCGTCAGTTTGAAGCCGATATTTTCGAGATATTTTCGCGTTTCCGGGTCTAATTGAGAAACTGGCTCGCTGTTGAAATTTGTCAACACAGCCACATCAACAAGTTGGTCCGAATGGTTGTCAAGTAGTACAGCAAATGCGTCACAGAACTCTTCTATGTATGCATTAGGTATGTGTAAGTCTTTTACCTCAAGATAATCATTAACCTTGAACATCAAAACCTTACCAATAGGGTCTACACCTTTGAACACTGGTAGGTACCATCCACGGTCAAGAATGCTTCTAACTTCCCAAATAAATCGGGAAACATAGGGATCAGATTGGGTTAGGATACGTAATTTTCCATCCTCTCTGCTCGGCCTCTTTAATTGTTCAACTTCCTCTGGCATACAGTAAAAAGCCTCAGGTTCGGGTACCAGTGAGACAACCTTGGCAATTTTACCAGATTTTTCTAAATTCATCAGAGCAATAGTCAATTCTTCGTATGATTTTGTTACAAAAAATCGGAGCGTGTGAGACTTAATTGGGCCTAAGCGTTTTACTACATCTACCAAGGAATCTTCGAAGCTTGTCGGGGTGTAAACACCGTGTACTCGGTGAAATAGGGATAATTTTCTTCTTCTACCAACTACATCTTCAAATTGTTTAACTACCAACATTTGTCTTTCTAAGTTGTCCAAAGCACGCTTCAAGTCTCGCTGCAATGATTTGAATTCGTCTCCCTTAGGGAAATCTTGCATAATTTCTTGCCTTGTGACATTTATTCCAGGTGGGATTTTTTCAAGAATTTGCTCTTCCATCGGTCCAATCCAAGGTTCAGGCTTGAGTCCAAGAAGCATGGGGATGTTTTTCTTAGTAGTGTAGCCGATTCGATTGTGAAGTAATCGACCCATGATTACATCGGAGTCCATCTGCAAGTCTTTCCAATCTTTGAATCTAAATTGGTCGACGCGGTAGAGAAGTTCTTGTTGTTTTTGAAAGATTACGTGAGAATCAAATGCTGAGAAACCATCCTCATATTTTGCGAATGATTTGTCAAATACCATGTTTTGTACCCACCGATATTCGACAACTTCCTCTTCGCCACCAGTCAAGCGGTGTTCATCGATTTTCAGGATATATTCAGCCTCATCAGTTTGTTTGTAAAAGCCAACTGAAATGACGTTTCTAGATTCCAACTCGTGTAAAAGTCGATCGACAAGTTGCTTAGAAAATGGCAACCTGTCTTCAATTTGGTCGGCCATTTTAGGGCCTTCACTGCCAAGCATTTCGATTATCTTGACACGCATGGCTACGTGTGGATCACTTATTTTCATGGTTTTCCACTGAGTTGGTTTTAATCCATCATATTCGACGGCAATCTCATATTCCATTCCTTCTGTGTGTAATTCACGGAGATCTTTAACATCTTTACCACCATTTGTTGCAAGACATCCTAACGTGCCATGAATCTCAGCCATGTATGGAGTAAACCATTTTTCGTCCAATTCTGGTGAGCCAGTGTTTCTAATCTTGACTATTTCACCACGTTGACACAAATCCTGTACCCATCCGCGTAATATTTCAATATCTATGCCCTGTAATTTTTCTTTGTACAGCGGATTGTTGAAGGATTTTTCTAAACCTCCACCATGCGACATCAAATTTAGTAATCCATCTGAATTTTCAGGTATTGGGGCTTTGTTTAGGTAATATTCGTTAAGTTCTTCTTCTGATAATTCTGTGGCTAGGCTTCTAGTTCCAAGTAATCTTTGTAAAATTGTAGGATCGATATCCTTTACCAAGAAGGCCCTTGTTTTCATTGACATCAAATCTTCAAATGCCGACATAAATAGCGACATACCAAGTCTTGAAGGTATAGTCATTTTTTGATGAACGATTCTTGCTTGACCTTCCATACACAAATTTAGGAAATCATTCAAACTGTTTAGGTCGATATCGCCAAACATAATTTCATTCTTAGCTTCCCTCATCAATAAACTATCTTCAATAGTACGATGTTTATTCAGTAAAGCATCCGCTTTTTGCTGAAACACTTGCGGACTAATTTCGTCGGCCCCAATTCGCTTTGGGATAATCAGTGACCTTCCCGCTACCTCTTTGAATCGCTTGGCAAAAATCTGAGTATTAATGATATATCTTTCAATAACTTCGATGTGATTCTGACTGCTAAATGAATCATACATTTCTCTCGGTTCAATTTCTTGCGATGTACGAAGAAGCAAGCCATTTTCATCAAATGACATTTCGATGACGCTAATGCCATTCGACTCTGCTAAACCAGCAAGGAAATAACCTAAGGCAGTGTTGAAACCTCTACCTCGACATGTGGTAATCATGTAAGTTGGATGACCGCCGCTGATAATTTGTTCTACTAAAATTCGATTTGGGTCTGGAACTTGGAAGGAGTCGATTGAGTGTTCTTCTAAGTGTCTCGCTATTGAATTTGCTACTATGTTCGATAATCCGTATGCGTCACAAAGTATCATTCTTGGGTCCATTTCTTTGCGTAGCGCAACGATGCAATGTCCAATTAATTCCAGAAGCGCACTAGATAGCTCTCTCGACCTCGAGCGCGCTTCACCAGACCAAGATGGTACAGTTGGACGGTAACCAGTCACTGCAGTTACGTTTACTCTTGTCCCCTGAATATTAGTGACTCGATATGTTGAACCACCTAATAGAATTACGTCTCCGCTTCTAAGGTTAGATACAAATGAGCCACTTAGTTGACCTAAAACTGAGCCTTCAGCATTAAACACCAAATATGAATTATCTGGTGCAATGGTTCCTATATTCGTATAGTAAATCATTCTTGAATATCCTCGTTTGCCGTAGATATTTTCTTCCCAGTCTACCCAAACGCGGCGTTCCTCTTCCAACATGTCGAGTACTTCAATAAAATCATCGTACTCGAAATTTCTATACGACCAAGCATTTACTATTACTTCATATGCTTCATCAATGTCAATTTGATTAATAATTACCAGACCAATCATAAACTGAGCCACTACATCTAAGCAATTCTCTGGGAAATTCAAGATGTCCATGTCACCTTTTTGAATTGCTGACTGCAAAGCTGCTAATTCGATTAGGTCGTCAACACTAGTTGGTAAAAACCGTGCTCTTGGTATCCCACCAACATGGTGGCCTGCTCTACCTATGCGCTGAAGTGCTGTTGCAATATCACCCGGACTTCCAACTTGAATCACCAAATCGACTGAACCGATGTCAATACCCATTTCAAGTGATGATGAGGTGACTACTGCCCTCAAATGGCCATGTTTTAGCCGTTTTTCGACATCCAATCTAATCTTTTTATCCATTGAACCATGATGGCCCGCAATTAGTTCTCCCAAATGGGGGCGCAATCTTTGCACCAAAGTTTCAGTCATTTTCCTCGTATTAGCAAACACAAGAGTGGTGGTGTGTGCAGCAATTAAGTCAGCAATGACCTCAATATTTTTCTCAAGCACTTTCATAACAGAAAGGTCGCTGAATCTATTATCTGGAATTATGATGTCCATATCGAGTTCTCTTGAACCCGAGACCTTGGCTATGCATACATGGCTCTCTTCTCCACGGCTTTCTCGATCATCACTCGATACGAGGTATTGAGCCACTTTTTCCAAAGGTTCCATCGTTGCAGAGATTCCAATACGCTGCACTGGAGTTTGCAACAAAGTATCAAGGTACGATAATGTAAGACCGAGGTGGACACCTCGCTTGGTAGGTACGAGTGAATGTAATTCATCGACAATCATATACTCTAATTCACTTACAATTGGTTGGAACTTTGGCGAAGTTATTGCAATAGCGAGACTCTCTGGGGTAGTTATTAGGATGTGTGGTGGATGTTTCAACATTCTTTGTCGTTCAGACTGCGGCGTATCTCCAGTCCTCAACCCAACCTTGATTTCTTGCGCTCTATCGGGCAAGTATCTTTCAGATATTTCCGTAAGTGGGCCAATCAAGTTCCGCTGAATATCGTTGGCTAATGCCTTGATAGGAGAGATATATACGCAATGAACTTTCTTTTGCAGCTTTCCATCCAGAGCCATTCTAACCAGTTTATCGATTACCGTTAAAAATGCGGTAAGTGTTTTACCAGAACCCGTTGGAGAACATAACAACAGGTGCTTGCGATCCATGATAGCAGGAATAGCTAATTTTTGCGGTCTAGTGAAGTCCGGAAATTTATCTTTGAACCAGTTCCTTACCGGAGGGCATAGCATTGCGAGAAGACCTTCGGTATCTTGTGGATTATCAAGATACTCTATCTTTACCATTTTATTTCACTATCCCAGTGGTTCGCAGTGAATGCAACAACTACTTCAAAACTTCGCCTTTAAAACACAGAGTGCATAGATGTCAAACTGTACTTCTGACAGTGGACTAAAATATCCAAAACATACGTCTGCAGGTTACGGCTCTCCACACAATACCTTTAGTTAGGCGATTGAAGAATAAATCCAACAGCCTGTCAGGCATGCGAAACATCAGACTACCAATCTTGAAAGAACGTTTGGAATTTTTCATTACTTTGCCCATTTGTGTGGCCCAAACTTTCTCGTAATTTTCTAATGGTTGATTGTTAATTATGTGTTGAGCGACAACTTGTCCGGCTATTCTGCCACCAACCATTGCGATAGTTATTCCAGCCCCATTCGAGGGTAGAACCATTCCAGCCGCATCTCCAACTAATAGGTGGTTCCCTTTGACAAAACGCTTGATAGTCCCTGACATTGGTAGGGAACCAGCACCTTTGAACGTGGTATCACCATCATACTTGTCGATAAAATCCCGAGAATATTTGTTTAGCGATTTCCCTTTAGCAAAACTTTTCTGTATTCCTATGCCGATATTGGCACCCTGTGCCTTCGGAAACATCCAAGCATAGCCACCTGGTGCCATTGAGCCAAAGTGTAACTCAACAGCATCGCCATAATCTCCTTCTTTCAGCTCAAACTTTACGGGAATGTTCACTGATTTTTCTTTCCAGTATTTTCTCCTTATAGGATCTTTGTGTCCGGCTGCTCCAACAATCACTTTGGCAGTAATTGTCTTACCGTTTCTAAGGGTCACCGAATTTTGTTCAACGACTTTCACAAAGGATTTTACTAAATACTCGGCTCCTGCTTTTTTGGCTAAATCCACCAGTGCCTCATCGTGAGCAACTCGATTTAATATGAGTCCTTCGAATTTGTAAGATAATGATTTGCCAGATGGAGTGATTATATTCATTGTGTCACAAGTTCGGGAAATCGCATGTTCCGGGGTTTGGAATAGATCATCCATGTCAGGGACATCCGGGCACAGACGGCGCATCTCATCATTGGTCGGTACTAATTCTCCGCATTGCAATGGAGAACCAATAGAGGCTCTAGCATCAATTACCAAGACTTTGATATTTTCTTGGGCAGCGTATCTTGCCACGGTACTCCCCGCGGGTCCACCGCCGATTACGATAACATCATAATCAAACTCATGTCCCATGATAAAGCCTACCGGAGGGTGTTCTTAACCATGCGTATTCGCTGAAATTGAACTTTATCAATGGTCAATTTCAAAGGTAAGATACTACTCGACTACCTCGGTAAGGGCGATGAATGAGAATTCGGAGGCAAGACTGGAACGTTTGTCTGGTATGCTAAAACGCCGAGGTTTTATTTTGCCGGCATTTGAAATCCATGGCGGGTCAAAGGGATTGTACGATTTTGGTCCAAATGGTGGGCGTCTACGCAATAGAGTAAACCAAGCTTGGCTGGATCACTGGATTTCACTTGGTAATATTGCCGAAATCTCCTGCCCGACAATAACGCCTTATGAAGTACTCGAAGCAAGTGGCCATGTGGGAGAATTTTCCGATTTTATGACTGCTTGTTTGGCGTGTGAAGAGGTGAGCAGAGCCGATACTTTGCTTGAACCATTCCATCCCAATCCAGATTCATTGAGTAAATCAGATTTGCAAAATTTGTTGATTGAATCTGCCCCCCAGTGTGTACAATGTGGCGCTAATGAATGGTCCGAAATATCGGCACAGAATCTAATGTTCAATACTACCATCGGTGCAGGAACATCCGGGCGTAATGGATTCTTGAGGCCCGAGACAGCTCAAGGAATGTTCACATCATTTCGTACTCTTTACCGGCATTTTCGCGAAAAACTCCCATTTGGCGCCGTTCAGATAGGAAAGGGCTACAGGAATGAGATATCACCCCGTCAAGGCATGATAAGACTCCGAGAATTCAATATGGCTGAATTGGAGTATTTTATCGACCCTGAGGCAGAAGTAAAGCATGATTTTTCACCGTGGGCAGATGTTATGATGACGATGGTCAGCGAAGCAGAGGGTGAGCAATCAATTTCTATCGCGGATGCTGTTGAAAGTGGCATAGTTAGACACGAGACTGTCGGTTTCTTTATTGCTAAAACCTATGATTTCCTGGTTAAGGTTGGGATTGATGCTAAGCGAATAAGATTTAGACAACATGAGTCTAATGAAATGGCTCACTATGCTACAGATTGTTGGGATGCGGAAATAAACGGTTCGTACGGCTGGATAGAATGTGTCGGAATTGCTCACCGCGGTTGTTATGATTTGAAAGCCCATGAGGATTATACTGGAAAAGTGCTTAGGGCAAGGCGTGAATTTGACACTCCAAAGGAAGTGGTAATCGATGGTTGGACAATTGATGGCTCCGTTGCCGGACCTGCGTTTCGTTCACTTGCCGGAAAAGTAAAACACACAGTAGAGCAATTTCCTGCCCAAACGGAGTTCCCGCAAGAAATCACTATCGATGGAGAAAAATTGATTGTAGAGCAGAACCATGTTAAACGGTTACAAAGAATTGACACGATTACTGGTGAATGGTTCATTCCGCATGTTGTTGAGCCAGCATTTGGTATAGACAGAATAATTTGGCATATCCTCGATCATGCCTATCACGAACTAGAAAAACAAGATGAGGATTATACACTAATGAAATTGAATCCAAACATCGTCCCAGTTGATTATTGTGTTTTTCCGTTATTCGAAAAAGACGGAATGGGAGCAATGGCTAAGACGGTTAACGACGCTCTAAACAAAAAAATTGGAGTTGTTGCAACCTATGATTCAAGCGGCTCAATTGGCCGTAGATATGCAAGAGCCGATGAAATTGGCGTCCCGATTTGTATCACTATAGACCATCAATCTTTGACAGATAACACGGTCACAATTAGAGACCGTGACACTGGCGAACAGCATCGCATTGCAGCAAATGAATTGTAAACATAGATGTAGTTTCTAAATTTATTGTTAAGATTGAATAACCTTCGACTCAAGTTGCGTTCATGGCTGAGGTTTCTGATTGGACAGAAAGGCATCGGCCAGTATCGGAAAGCCATCTTGAGGGTAATGAATTACAACGACAAAAGATACGCAAGTGGTTGGATGATTGGAAAAATGGTGTGCCAAAAAATAAGGCAATATTGCTAACTGGGCCACCAGGTGTTGGTAAAACAACGGTTGCAAGGGCCATTGCCCAAGATATGGGCTGGGATGTTATCGAATTGAATGCTTCAGATGCCAGGAATGCGGCAGCAATAAGAAAAGCAGCTACAAAAGGTGCTACACACCGCTCATTATTCTTTGAGCCTAATGATAGCGACAAGAAGACTCTAATTCTCATCGATGAAGTTGACCATCTTTCCGGCGGTCTTCGCTCAGTTAGTGAATCTAGAATTAACGACGCAATAAAAGTCAATTTAGAATCATCTGAAACCACCAAGTTGCGAGGGGATACGGG
>CEUM01036225.1_pt1 | contig 15703 bp, 18 predicted proteins | sample 356421 | NCBI WGS metagenome assembly CEUM01 (sample SAMEA2622716, study PRJEB7988) | marine metagenome | biome: marine biome (ENVO:00000447); feature: surface water layer (ENVO:00002042); material: "saline water (ENVO:00002010), including plankton (ENVO:xxxxxxxx)" | depth 5 m | reverse complement strand
CGAGGGCGAGGGCGAGGGCGAGGGCGAGGGCGAGGGCGAGGGCGAGGACGACGCGACGTGGGCGAAACCCATCGTGTTCAAGGCGTATAGCTCGTACGATTGTTCGGGAACTCCGATCCATGAGGTTGAACGCTCACCGCCATTTATCGAAGACTGTGGCGACATGCCCGTGACAACGACAAAGGAATACGCGCAAAAGCTCGCGTGCGAAGCCAATGCCGAGAAGGTACCGCGCTCGACCGTCAAGGGCGAGTTCCCCCAGTGGGACAGAACGACGAACGAAGATAACGGGGAAATATGCTGCATTGAGATAGAAAACGTCAATGTATCGGGTGTACACGATGCGAAAGTCACACCCGCGCTCGTGAGCGCTATTTCGAACACTGTTCTCAACGAGGCGAAATATCTCCACCCGCGGAAGGATGTTGATTATACCAGCAACGACAAACACGGCACGTACACGACCACGAGCATCAATTCGACGGAGGATGAGCGCAAGTGCATGAAAAATTACCTCCTCAAGTGGAGTGCCAGATTATAGATTCTAAACCCTAGACATGCGATATGGCGTCATTATCAGACACGCGTTTCGATGAAGATATCATTCACGCGAGACTTTCGGCGCGGGCACGCGCGTAAACAGCGGAACCCCTCGCGCGCGGCCGAACCGTCCAACGTCGACGACGCATTCCCCGTGCCCGTGGAAAGAGCGCGCGCGCTTTCGGAAGTGAACGATCTCCGCTCCGAAAACGAGCGTCTCAAGAAAAACATAGAGCTCTCTCTCAAAGTACAGAGCGCTATGCAGGACGAAATCGGCGAAATTTCGCGCGAGCGCGACCGACGGAACGCTCAGATCATCGCCATCGCCGATCAGTGTACGCGCGCGATCAAGGGGTATCGCGACGCCGTGAACGTGGTCGCGCGGATTCGGAAACGACGTCGTCGTCGTCACACGGCACCGCGCGCCTACTGGAAAAAAACCGCATCGGGCTTAGAGAAATAATTATACCATCATGTAGTAAATAACGAAACATGAGCGATTTATCCGTTCTTGTCGAGGCCAAGAAAGAATACACCGCGCAACTCGCCGCGTGCATGAGCGATCCGATGATCGACGTGTTCCATCGCATGTATCAGGAAGCCGCGAAAACGTCCAAGGGTAAAAAAGTTCTCGTCGCGTTCCAGGCGCTTCTCCGGGACACCCCGAACTGGTCGAATTCCATGGTCAAGGGTCACACCGACGCGGTCGTCGACTCGTGTTCGTACTTCAGCGATTTGCTCGCGGCCGTTTTCGTCGCGTCGACGAAGATAATGAGCTCGGTGCGTCTTCGTCAGGACACTCGTAAGATTTCTCTGAAAATGCCGAGCAACGAGACGTTCACGCACACCGTGTACATAAACGCTGCGAAGGCGATCTATTCCGACCCGTACATTTTCGGTGATGACATATCCGAGCAAAAGCGAGACGCTGATCTCCGCCTTCGATTCTCCAAAGTCATCGAAGATAGCGTGAAGGAATTGATCCCGATCAAGGAAATTCTTTCGACGTACATGGCCCCCGCGCCCGAAGACGACGCCGAGAGCAAGGACATCGATCTGAGCGAAGACGTCGTCGACGGTGAGGACCCCGACATCGTTTCAGACGACGATGACGACGGCGAAGAAGAATACGAAGACGAGGGTGAATACGAGGAAGAAGAGCCGCACGAGGAGGTGAAGACCATGCCCGTGCAGGCTCCCGTCGAAGCGCCGCCGACGCCGACGACGACGGAGACGGCACCGACGCCCGCGCCGACATCGGGTCCGCCCGTGATCAATGAATTCGGTCCACCGCGCCCACCCGCGCCGGGACCACAGGCCACGGTCGAGCAGCAGCCCGCGACGTTTTTCTCGAACGCGCCCGACGCCCGCGTGCGCCGAAGATAAATTTTGTGCACCTAATGTAATACAGACACATGAGTCAATCATCCGAAATCGTGGATTATCTTCGCGACCCCGCGTCCGCGGCGGTGATCGCCGCGTGCACCACTGCCGCGTACATCCATTTCAAGGCTAAAATCAATAACGAAGGCCCGCGTGAGCTCGTCGAGTACGCGAAACCCGCCGCGCTCGTTGGAATTTTGGTGTATGTCATCGTCTCTAACGGGATGGGTCAAAGAGAGACGATCTCGACCGAACCATTTCGATGATTGATATCGCGGCAATTTAGAGAAATGAATTTATGAGTAGACAGTACGTACACGAAACCAGGATGGCCTCCGTCGGTGCATTTAATGACATGATGGCGACCTTCCTCAGTGAGCTCCAGAAGACATTACCGAACGAAAAGGGCGTGACGAAAGCCATCGCCGGATTCGAGCTCATGCGTTCGGCGAACCCGCGCAAGGTCGTCGACACGTTCATGACATCCATCGCGCCGTACTCCCAAAAAATCGCGACTCAGGACGCGACTTTCATCGACGATTTGCGTAACGTCGAGGGACTTCGCGACCTCAACCTCGCCGCGTCCTGGCAGACCATGTCCCCGAACACGCAAGCCGCGGTGTGGCAATACCTTCAGACCCTGTCCCTTCTCGGCACGACGATCAGTGCGCTTCCATCCGAGACGCTCGGCATGATTGAAAACATCGCTCAGGAGTGTGCGGAGGGGATCGAGAAGGGCGGTGGTGAATTGAACCAGTCCGACCTCATGGGCGCGATGACCAAGATGCTCGGAGGTCTAGGACTCGGTGGTAAGAAATAAAATATCGTACACTTGTAATGACTAGAGCGATGTCCGACTCCGTCGTTTGGTTTCGTGACATGAAGCAGCTCGTGAGATCTGACAAGGTGACTCAGTTTTGGCCGAACAACAATCAATCGACCGCCGATCGCGTGAACGCCGCGTCTCGATTCATCGTGTACGCGACGTGCATTTTGTACGCGATTCGACGCGACCCGCGCATCTTCATTCTCGGCGCGATGGCGCTCGCCATTCTTTACGTCATGCATGAAAACGGCATGATCGAGGCGTCGATGACGTACGTGGACCAAGTGGACGGCGGCGACGCCACGTGCAGACCGCCGACCGCGGATAATCCCATGGCGAACGTCATGCTCACCGACACGGGTGACGAACTTCCCGCGTGTGCGTACGACAAAGTCGCGAATTTTACGAAACATTTCGCCGAGGACCGGATCATGTATGATTCCGGCCGCTCACGCACGGCTCTTCCCGTGCACCAGCGACGCGCGCACGCGCGTCAATTCATCAACGTCCCAGGGCACGCCGAAGACCAAACCGCGTTCGCCGAATGGCTCTATGGAAAGAAGGGCGCGCCCTCGTGTCGCACCGATCCGACCTTGTGTGACCCGAACGCCCGAGGTGCACAGCTCGAAGCGTACTCCGGTCTAGATGCATCCTTGATCGAGCGTTAATTTCATTTTAAATCTCGTACTAGAATATAATGGCTCAGCAGCTTTCAGGACTCAGTAACCTCAACGCGGGTGTCATCCCGTCCGTGAAAGCCGGTGACGAAATTTTCATCTACCCTCAAAATTCGAGCGACAATTTGCCCGTCCGCCCGAACACGATGTTGTTCGGCACGGCGCCGTACAAGGCGGGAAAGGGTGCTCCGAGTGAATACATCGAGACGAGCGATGAACTCCGCCCGCAATCGACGACCCGATTCGGCAAGGCCATCGTTCAACCGACGCAGCACACTCTCTTCCCCGTGCACACGAACATGGCACCCGCCCCGGTGCCCATTCCGCGCGAGTACGCGTCGTCGCGCGCCGATGTTCAGAACGAACTTTTCAGTCAGCGATACTCGCGAAACTAAATTAAAATCGTATCGAATAGTAGAAATGGCTGACCCCATAAGCATCCTCGCCGTCGCTGGACTGGTATACGCCGGGCGTAAGCTCAGTGATGACACACCTGTGAAGCCAACGACCGCGGCGAAACCTCTCGAACTCGCGGGTGAGACGAAGGCGCACGTCGAGTACCAGGAAGAAGTGGATTCCGTGCCCGCGTGGGAACCGCAGGAGGACATCCCGTTCCCCGTCACGCAAAAGCGTGAACAAGGCAATTTCGGTGAAATCGCGCCACAGGCGCGCTCTTCCGGTGCCGAACTCCTCGGCATGCGCGATCGAATGCACGACGTCGGGCGAATGAATAACCTGTCGCCCGTGGAACGACAACAGGTCGGCCCAGGTTTAGGCGTCGACCCGAGCGTGCCCGCGATCGGGGGCCACCAACAATTGTTTCGCGTGAATCCGACGAACGTCGGTGAGTACCGCATGCACCAACTGCCGGGTCGCACGAACCACGGCGCGGACCAAACGGGTGGCCGAGGCACGGTGTTCGGAGAGCTCGGACGAAACAGACCCGAGAAGACCGCGTACCTCCCCGAGCGACTCCCGACCGTGCGCGGTCGCGCGGCGTTTTCGGGCACGACGCCCCGAGGCGAACACGTCAAGGGCGCTATTCCCACCAACCGCGCCGATACCGGCATACGCGACGACGGCCTTCAATACGCACCCGCGCAGCGCGTCATTTCGGCGCAGACGATGCCGCAGGCGCCGACGCGATTCAAGTCTGACGCGGACACGCAGTTCGCGTACTCGAACCAACCGTCCCCGGGAGTGAGCATGTGGCGTCACGGATACGAACAGTCCCCCGCCGCTCAGGTCGGACGCACGAACGAAGAACTCATGGCGCGCGGATTCCGACCCGAGGACCGACGCGGACAAGCGAACCGAATCGGTAACCCCGGGCGCATGAACGTGCGCGAGAACGCGCTCAAGGCGGGCGGTGCGCTTTCGTCCGTTCGCATGGACCAAACGCGCATGGACTCGCGTTTCGGACCCGTCTCGGGCGGGTGGACGCAACAGTACGTGCAACCGACGCACCAGGACATGAACCCGCACAAGGACACGGTCAACCCCCACGCGCGCGCGCTCGGTCTCGCGTCGCAGCAGCTCGCGTCCAACCCGTTCGCCCAGGACATTTCCCGTTAAGCTACCCCTGAAATTTCAAATGTAAACGTTTGTTTCATGACTCACGTCGACTGCACATGGGTCATGAACCAAAAAAATGTACACGTATTATAAGATGGTCAATTTCCGAACCAGTAAACAGAAAAGGCGGAATGCCGAACTCGTGCATGGTTTCGTCCCAAATGTCGTGACACCTGGGTCACGCAAAAAAATCGTCATCGACGCTGTCATGCGACTTGGTTTGGGCGTCAAGCGCGAGGTAATCGAGGGAGTCTACCCATTGGCCCAATACATATATGAACGAGGGCCGAGCGAGACGACCGCGCGCTATCTCGTCTATACAACTGCGATTATAATGGAATTAGCGTTTAGCTTCGTAAATGGCGTGGCGAATGCGACGTTTGAAAAGGTGTTGGATCGAACGCCTCTCACCGCGAACTGGCGCATGGTGAATTACAAACCAATGTCGCGACTTCACAGGGTCATGGCAAATGTGGGTATCGTCGAACCGCGTCTGCCAAAAGCACAAATAAACAATTGGAGGAATGTTGCACCGGGTGTGAATCCAATAGCTCTCTTTTTCGGTGGGACCGTGTTCCGCATTCCGAGGTGGATAACGTACGGTGTCGTGAAGCCTGAAATCCTTTTTGCAAAGTCGTCGATTCTTGGAGTGTATTCGGTCGTGTTCGTGATGCGTTTGCTAGATGCGCTCATGCTTCAAAGACGCAACCTCGCCAATGCGGCGAAAAACATGGCAGTCACCAATTACAAACGAGTGGGGAGTATGATCAAGACTGTATTGGGTTGGGCGGCGGCATTGCTTCAGCTTCAAATATTATTAAATAAAGCATATGGACCCAACGTAAAAGGTGTTACATCTTTCATCACTTCGGGATTGAAGGCGATGCTTAAGGTGAATAATATCGAGAAAGCGCAACAACTACTGTTTCCTCCCACGAGTACATTGGCACTTCCTAGTACTTAAATAAATTGACAATCGCCCCGCACGCGTCCACATACTCACCCTCCGTGATTGTGCGTTGGTTTGCGACGTCGAGAACGGATTGTATCTTTCTGAGCGAAGCGGTCACATCTTTCTCGACGCGTCGTTTACCCGTGTCATCGTCGAAATACTTTTCATAGAATTTATGGATCGACCCCGTAAATTCCATGTAATCGTCGCCGAGCCCGTCGGGGTTAAACTCGCCCTCGCGCAGAGCTTCGAGTAGTTCCACCGCTATGTCAACCCCCTTCGCTACGGCCGTGCACGTGTATCGCAACACTATATCAACGACGAAATATCCCGTGATTCCCACGCGCCCCCAGTCGGAACCCTCGTGGTCTATCGTATAGATCAAACCCCTACAGAGTGCGGAGATGATGTCGTCATCGACGTGGACGTTTTTTAATGGACTTGAAATACCGTGTATTGTGAGATCGACATCCTCCATGTACGGTGCCGCCATCCACTCATCGTGTAATTTTTGAAATTTACACATGGGTCTCCGCGCGTCGAAAAGTGAGGTCACGCACATTTTTTTCCCAAATATGGGCACCTTCCGTGAAATTTCACTCTAAACCCTAGATCGCGTGAAATTTCACGCGACTCGTCGCCGAACCTTCCTTTTCCCACCCGCGGCGCATGCGCGTCACTTCGCGACGATGGAACACGAATCCGACGGCTTCGAGCGCGCGCTCAAACTCGCCGAGGAACACAAGTTTGACGAGCTTCTGGAGCATCTGCGCGTCGACGACCCACGGTACGGCCGGTTGGTCGACACGTGTGTGCGCGACGAGCGCCTTTTGCCCGTGTGTGCTCGAGCGGGGGTGCCCGCGCTCGAGGTCATCGAGCTTCTCGTCGAACACGGCGCGGCGAAGAGAGATCTTTTTCGGAGTGCGGCACATAACGGACGCGTGGACCTACTCGAAGCCGCGCGTGCACGCGGATGGTCGGACGAGTGCACGTACGGTGTTGTGTTTTTTGCTGCAGCCGAAGGAGGCGATGCCCTCGCGGTTCTCAAGTGGCTAGTAAACCACAGGGCGACGTTGGACAATCATAATGGGGGTTTGGATGGTGGAAATTGGATGATAGATGATTATTCGTACGGGGCTGCGCTTCATTCGGCTCTTGCAAACGAGGACATAGACGCGGCTGCCTACCTGTTGGACCACTCACGCGATTTATTTGTCAGGTGTTCGGACACAGAGCCGGACAAAGACATAGTCATCGGAGTCGCGAACGAAGGCGCTCTTAAATCACTCGATTTCCTCTGTGAGCGTTGGGGTGTGGATTTCGTGACGACATCCGTAGATCTCCACGAACCGGCATCTGGATTTGATCCGGAATATCGCGAGGAAATCGAATACTGGCTTCAAAAACGGTTCAAGAGCCCGGTTAAAGAGCACCTGATGAACGCCATGTCGACGCTGGATACAGTCAAAGAGAACCTGCCAGAGGGGGCATATTTGCAGATTGTCAGGGATTTGCAAGGAGCGTACAAAGGAATGTAATTACATATCGTAGAATATTATCGCTCGACGCGTGTTGTGTAGAAATGAGCGATCCAGTGCGTCCCACATGAAGAAATTCCACTCTAAACCCTAGATCGCGTGAAATTTCACGCGACCCGTCGCCGAACCTTCTTTTTCCCACCCGCGACGCATGCGCGTCACTTCGCGGCGCGCGACGACGATGAGCATGTGGCGACACACGCGCTCCCAGTGCGCGCTCAAGCTCGCGGAGGAACGCAAGTTCGACGAACTCCTCGAGCACCTGCGCTCGCCCGCGAGTTTGGGGTTGTTGGGGCCGTGTGGGAGGAGGATCGGGTGCCTTTTGGAAGAGTGCGTGGACGCGGGCACCCCCGCTCTCGGTGTGATCGAGCTTCTCGTCGAACGCGGTGCGGAGCCGCGAATCGTGTTTCAAGCAGCGGCGTATGGCGGTCAAGTGGAGTTGCTCGAGGCCGCGTGCGCGCGGAACTGGCATAGCGAACACACGTACCGTGAGATCTTCGAAGTTGCTGCAAAAGGTGCGAGGCAGACCGATTCCGGTGTCCTGAGCGTTTTTGAATGGATTACGACTGTTGCGCGGGAGAAATACTTTGGCGGTAACATGCTACAGGATTTGGTACCCGAACGAAACCCAACTCGTGATGAGCGCCGCCCAAAAGATTTGCTACTGTATGCGTTCCAAGATGTGCTCGTTGGTGAGTGTTTCGAAGCGGCCGATTACCTCATGCACCATACTGGGCCGACGTGTTTCGGGCTTGCGAATGCCGGTCGAATGTGTTACGTAGAAGATGGAGATAACAGTTTTTTGGACGAGCTCATCTGGTATGTCCTCTTTAAAAATGCGCGGACTGAATGCCTGGATTTCCTGTGCACGCGTTTTGATAAGAATCATGTTGTCGAAACGGTCCATGGTTACTTGCAGGCAAATAACGATCCGGATGGACGTGATTATTATTGGACCGACGCGTACTGGGACGATGTAGTGCGATGGTATCAAGTGTTCGAGCGCGAGCAAGCAGAAGTGGGACGTCAACTGTGGGTGATGTCTGGCGACGCCCCACCTCATCCGGGCAGGGAGCATCTGATGAATGCCATGGCGACGCTGGATACCGTGAAGGAGCGCTTGCCTGAGGGTGCGTACTTAAAAATCACGTCTAATCTGCAAAAAGTGTACGAAACAATGTAATTACATATCGTAGAATATTATCGCTCGACGCGTGCCAGACGTGTGTTATGTAGAAATGAGCTCTCTATTTGAATGTTACTATATAGATGATCCAGCGCGTCCCATATGTCCTTGAAGAAATACGGTAAGCTCACCACAAACGCGTAAGGAATTATCCACAGGTTGTGTAACGAGTACATCGCGTGTTTTGATTTGTGGCGCGCCCATTCTCTAAGCCTTTTAAAATCTCGCGATCCCATGATTCGCCTGAAATCGACCGAAAAAATTATATTACCTCATTTTAATGAAGGTTCATACCTTAGATATCGATAGTAGCCATCGTGATCCCCTAAAGTACGCGAACCCAAATGACTACGTCGTCAGCCTTGAGAATCCAATTTACGACATTTCACAAATTAAACTAGTCAGTGCGCGCATTCCCACGCCACAATTCCTGGTATGCGATAGCAATCGTAGCTTTAAATTTAGAGCTACCGATGTAGGTGGTAACACACAAGAGTTCGGTGTATCACTATCTGTAGGGAACTATACAGGAAGTGGTTTTGCGGCGTTATTCCAAAGTGTTGGGGGTTATAATTTTAACATATCTTACGATGCCACCAAGAATAGGTTTCAGATGGGTCAGCCCACAGACCCTAGTGGTCAAAACCTGCAATTACTTAGATTTATGTTTAAAACCGGACAAAATGGATACGATGATTCAAGTTCAGAATACACGACACCGCATCAAATTTTTGGCCTACCCGCTCAGGATATACAAATGATAGGTGGTGATTTTGGTGCGGCGAACTTCGATGGACCAAATTCCCTGGTAATGCGCATTTCTTCTGGATCGGAAGAGTTAAATCAGACTCTTCCTACGTCGGGTCAAACGCCTTACTATACAGGTAACATTCTCCTACCCGGTGGTAAACCATTCGTTAACGTTAATGGAAGAGACGATAAGGTCACGCATGACTTTCACTCTGGTACTCTTAAATCCGTAAGAGAACTGCGAATTCAATTTTTTTACATGAGCCACGGCCGACTCATTCCGTATGATTTTAGAAATCAAGATCATATCTTGAAGTTTGAAATCACGTGTTCCACTGATAAACTCGAACCGATGGCGCGTTTCGATAAAACTAAATTACAGAGGGATATTCCAAAACCCATAGGTGTCCTTGACGGCGGTTCGATCTTGTCAGAACCGCTCGGGGATATCGATGGGTGGGTCCCTTTAATAATGATTGTGATCGTTGGCATCGCCTTGATGCTTTACGTTGGACGTCCTCAGAGATAGTTTAGCGGGTGATCGCGTAGAGCGGAGCGGTCGGCTTGATGACGCGCTTGGAAACGGCGGACACGACGAGGTACACGAGGATGGACAAAAGAGACGTCATGGTCGCCGTGAGCGTGTATTGCAAACCCGTGTTCTTCGAGCCCTTGACGACGCGCGAGATGGCCCATCGAGAGACGTCCATCCAGCTCATGGCGGCCGCAAAGGAGAATCCCTGGACGATGGAGTTGAGCGCCTGGCCCTCGAGACGACCGGCGACGTCGCGGCTGATGCGCTGGAGTTCTTGGAGGTCAAAGCTCATCGCCTTTTCAGCGACTTGCTGGTTCTTCGGTACGTTGGCGTTGGACATCGGTGTTGTTTATACTGTACCTGTAGAAATTAAATTATTCCGGAACGAGAGGTTCAACTTTCGCTATATTTTTAAACTTTTCCTTCTTCTGGAGCGACTGCCCCCTGGGCCTTTTCACACCGTCGCTGGTGTCCGACTCTGAATCTGAATCCGACGACGACGATGACGACGAGTCGTCGCCGCACGCCTTAAATTTTTTAAACTCACTCTGATCGAACCCACCGGGATCACTCGATCTCGTGCGCATCTAAGCTACTCTTGAGAAATTCCTGAGCGGGATTCGACGGCGTCCACGACTCGTACTCGATCGACGCTTCCGTGACGCGCTTCAGAAGAGGGTCATCGCCCGTGTACGGTGTCCAGGCTTCGTCTTCGTCATCTTCAAATTCGAGTTCCTCGTCGCTCACATCCTCTTCCTCCTCCATGTCAATTTCCGGAAAAAGCGTCTCCATTGATTCGCCGACCCTGTGCATGACGCAGAATTTCATGGCCAATTGGAAGTCTTGGACGAGGAGGACATCACGACCACACGCTTTCGCGTATTTCCCCGCGAGAACGACGGCCTGTTCGAAGACGGGTCGACACACGTCAATCATGGCCTGGGCGTACCTGTCCTGGGCGTCGACTTCATCGTGTTGTAAATTTGAGAATCCAGTCTTCATGTTACGTTACATTTGACAATCAAAAATTACTTCCGTATTTCCCTCGGGGTGGACGCGTAGGATGTTAAACGAGGATGCGTACACGCGCACGTCGCGCACGTACGTCGGTTGCGGATTGAGGTACAGGCGAAGATCCTGTTCCTTGATCATTGAGAAATTCACAGTTCCGGTCGAATGTGTCGAAATTTCCGGTTCAAGGGCAAAACTATACGAGTAAAACCTGCGAATGAGCGGCGTCTTTTTGTGATGCATGTACGGCTGCACGGCTTTGAGGAAAATAGCCTTCCCCGTGACGTTGTTCAAAACGGGACTCCCGTCCAGATCGAGCGTCATGTGATCGAGATGTTCGTACAGAATCAAACGCCCCCCTGCACCGGTAGTCTTTCCATTTCCCGTGCCCGCCGTCGTGACTCGGTTATCGTAATCGAACGGTGACGAGCCCGTGGGCACGCGCGACCGCACGAGCACGAAGAGCTCTTTCACGGGATTCACGAACGCGAGTGGTATCCGAGCCTCGGTCGTGCCTGCGTCGAGCGTCACTTGGTGGCGTTGGTACTGCGTGATGAGATACTCTTTGCGAGCCGAGCGAATGGCCTCTCGAACGGGTGCGTCCAAAAACACGTTATCGCACGTGAGTGTCAGTTTCACGACGTGCGGTGGCGTCCCAGAGCCCGCGGTGAAGTCGATGTGCGCCCCATCCGCCGTTTTGACCATGAGGTGTCCATCCGGCGCTGATTGATAATGCCGGAGCTTCACGACGACCTCGATCTCCTGTTTCGTGATCGCACACAGTGGGATGCTGAGCGATTCCTCGCCGTGGAAATAAAACGGGAGCTCGATGAACAGATCGGTATCACTCGCCGCCGCGCCGAGATGCGACGAGATGGCCTTGTTTGAGACCGGAGTTCCGGCCACTCTGTCCGGAAACTTTCCAATGAGATGCTTGAGCGCTTGTTGCTTGGTCTGCGTGTAGTTGTGCTCGCTCTGAATCTGCAGAACATCTCCCGTTAATCTCTGGACGAGCGCATCGCCTATGAGTAGATCGACGTGATCGATGATCGCGTGTCCTATCGATTCGATCCATCCCACCGGGTCCCCGGATGGGTGTTCAATTTTCGAGAGCGTGAGCTTTAGGTACATGCCCCGAATCATGTCTCCGCTGTTGGCGGGGATTCGAAACGACGTCGACGTGCCGAAATCAATCGTCGTGTTTGGTTGGACGTCGACGGATTGAATCGCGTGATTCACGTGCTTTTTGAACACGCTCCGGAAATGTGTATATTCCGGATCCCCGGTGAAGAACGTTTCCTGGGGCCCTCGACCGAGTTCGAGTTGTACTCGCCCGGCCATCTAGTATAGAGTTCTAAAATTTTAAACCCGCGAGCCCGCCATTTATCGCGAGCGTGTTGTGATTGACCGCGTAGACTCGAACCGTGCTGTCGTAATTCGCATAGAGGTGGTCTATGTCAACGGTCAAAAGCTTGTGCACGATTCGAGAGAAATTGACCGACCCCGACGCCGATGACGTGTCTTCGGGTCTCAGGGCGAACGAAAACATTCCGAAATCACCCTTGAGCAGGTAATCTGCTCCACTCGCACCGATCGTCGTGCTCATCGTGTCCGCCATGACCGACGTTCGAACGAACGGACAGTTGACATGGTTCCGGAGAGGTTCGAGGTACGCGAGCTCTTTATGACTCTTATCGAAGACCAGCTCGTTGTTGAAGCGCAACCGCACGCGTCGTATCGTATTGAAATCGTACGGGGTGTTGATCACGCCCGTGTAATCCGACGTCGACGTGAAGAACAGTTCCCGGACCGGGTGCCTGAATTTGAGCATGACCGATCGACTCGTCTCGTCTTTATCGATTTTGAACTGTGACACCTGGAGTTGCGTGATGTTGTACGAGAGCGGGCGAGTCATAAAGTATCGTCGCTCTTCGTCGCTGACGTACACGAAGTCGCAATCGAGACTCAGATTCGCGATCCGCGCAGTGATCCCCACCGGTAAGTCTGATTTCCGTGTGTGCCAGATCAATTGATCGAGTGGACGGAACTTTAAGCGCACCTCGACGAGTTGTTTCGTGAGCGCGCACAACGGAATCGCCAGCGACGGCTCTCTGTAAAAGTAGAACGGCAAATCACAAAAGTACGTGTACGTTCCGTTCGAGTACCGCAAGAAATTGCCATGTCCGGTCAGGAAGTACACGCTTTGGTCGACCTCGTCGAACGCGTTGTGCAGCTGCTGGTGCATGTAAATGTACTCTCCCGTGATGCGTTGCACTGTTTGACCACCGATGACGAGATCCGCGTGTTCGATGAGATGACTCACGACGGAGGGCGTCCAGTAGACATCGTTTTTACCCACAGAGTCCGGGGTTGGATCGGTCAGAGTGATCTTCACCGTCATGTTTCGTATGAGGTCTCCCTTGTTTTGAGGCACACGGCACGACACCTCACCGTCGAAATCGACTTCGCCGTCGAACGGACTCTCCACGGTTTCGGTCGAGAAACGCGTGTGGCGTTTGAAGCGCTGGAGAAAGTGTGAGTACGTCGGGTTCGACGTGAGCCATGTGTCGATGGCACCGACGGTCGCGAGTTTGAGCGCCATCTCTACTGGTAGTGAGGAAAATGTTTGATTTTAAAAGCCGCGTCGATATCAGGATGAGTGGTCTTAACCTACAACTCAGAAAGTTCAAGCCAGAGAACATGCCGAACGATGCGACGTCGATCTTCGTGGCGAAGCGTCGATCCGGAAAATCGGTCGCTGTGAAGGACATCATGTGGCACAAGAGAAACATACCGTGCGGTATCGTGTGTAACGGAACCGAGGAGGGTAATTCATTCTATGGGGAATTTATACCAGACCTATTCGTGTATTCGGATTTCGACAAGGACGCCATCGAGCGCGTCATCCAGCGACAGCGCAAGCTCGTGAATGGCGTGAACAAGGACAAACCCGGTAACAACGCATTCATCGTGCTCGACGACTGCATGTACGACACGAAGTTCGTGCGGGACACGCAGCTGCGGACAATCTTTCTGAACGGACGCCACTACAAAATCTTCTTTCTCATGACGCTTCAGTACGCGATCGATCTCCCACCGGCGCTCCGGGCGAACTGTGATTTCGTGTTCGTTTTTAAAGAACCGGTTTTGTCGAACCGGGAAAAGTTATACAAGAACTTCTTCGGCATCTTTCCCACGTTCGAGATGTTTAACAAGGTGCTAGAGGCATGCACGGAGGACTACGGGTGTTTGGTGCTCGACAACACCGTCCGAAGCAACAAGATTTCCGATTGCGTTTTTTGGTGGAAAGCGACGCTCCGGAAAAATTTCCGGGTGGGCTCGCCGCAACTCTGGAACATGCACAAGAAGATGTACAATCCGAGGCACATGGAGACGGATAACGAGAAAGTCAAGTCGGCGAAGAAGGGCACATCGCTCAAGATTACGAAGCGACGATAAAAAACTGAGTGTATGGTATGAGCAACAGCAATAGCAACAACAATTCGCGCCCGTTCATGGTAACACTGAATTTCGGGGACGGGAATGAAGCTACAGTGACCCCAGAAGCATACGACAGAATCAGGACGACCGCGTTACGCGGTTTTGAACGTTCGCATTCAGTCGATAAAATTGGTATAGAGAAGGCATTGATTAAAGTTATAGACTCGGGTTTAGGGACCTTCCTCGGGTACCCTCGGTTACCCATTCTCCATAAACGACTGGTTCACTTGACGTTCCGCCTCGCTTTAAAACTCGGCATCTTAGGTCCAGGGTTGTTCCCTCTTTCAAATCGGTTTGACACAGATGCGCGACACTTTAAGCGGTTCTTGCTCGACATAGGTAAGTTTTACCGCGCTGACATCCGCGAGGGCGTCCGCACGAGACAAAATGCATACGATATCTCGGGTGAGCCGTTTACATCACTCGATGACGGGACTTTTTATGGGGTCCATGGGACAAATCGGTATAATCCCGCCGACCCGCGCGTGGCTAAAGTGAAACGAGTCCTTCGACGCCATTTGCGTCGCGTGCCGACTGATAAGGACATCGACACGTTCGTTTACATGTACTTTGGATCCGATAGCTTCACCGACAGACACGATCCTCTCAGGTACGGCATTCAAAACAGTCATTACACCGCGGATGGGAGACACACGCGCAGGGACGAATACAACTCCGATGGGAATCCCAACCCAATCCGTCGGCGAATGCAGCGAATGCAGCGTCGCGTACGTAGACTTAGAGGACCCCGTAGAGAACGTCGATACGAATACGGATCGAACAGTGAAGGCACGAGGAGCAACTACAGCAGCAGCAATGACAACCGCAACAACAACAGCAACAACAGCAATACGTCAGCGTCAAGATCCGCCCAATATATGCAAAACAAGTCGCGCGTGAACGCGAACAAGGCCAAGGACAAATCGTACAAAAATTGGATCAAGTGGGAAGAGCACACCGTGAACAACCTTCCGAGCGACCCGATCACGCTCAATACGTTTTCGAACGGGCAAAAGGCTGTGAAGATTCATCCCACGGCCAACCACTACGTGTCGCCCCAAACCTTCCGAAGCATGGCGCGCACGTCCATGACTGATGCGTTTAATAAGAACGGGAACGCCGTGCTCTTCGAGAACCCTATGACGCGCCAAAAAGTGCGTCGCTCGAACATTAAGTTTGTCATTCTCAAAAACAAGAACACCGGACGAGCGACCAAGGCGAAGAAGAAC
>CEUM01002969.1_pt1 | contig 15719 bp, 8 predicted proteins | sample 356421 | NCBI WGS metagenome assembly CEUM01 (sample SAMEA2622716, study PRJEB7988) | marine metagenome | biome: marine biome (ENVO:00000447); feature: surface water layer (ENVO:00002042); material: "saline water (ENVO:00002010), including plankton (ENVO:xxxxxxxx)" | depth 5 m | reverse complement strand
TTCACCGCGACGCGCGCGCGCGGGCGCGAGGAATCCGACGAATGAATTCGAGGATCGAGTCCGTCGGAATCAATCCTCGTCACCACCCGACCGATCGATGGGATGGCGTGAATGAATGAATGAATGAGACGCGGACGACGACGTATTTTTCGAGCGCACACGAAAAAATACGCGCGCTCGATCGAGTCGTCGCCGCGCGCGCGTCGTCGCGCGCGTCGTCGTGTGTCGAGAGACGCGCGAGGACGGGGGACGCGCGCGAGATGTCGCGACCGCACGCGGGTGGGGGTCTTTTAGGCATTCTTGGACTTGAAGTATGGACGCAGGTGTCGTGTCTTGTGTGTATGCATTCGATCGGTGTGGTGTCGGTGTGGTGGTGGTGGTGGTGGACGAATACATATGGCGTGTATTTTGATTTGTATACGATATCTGTACTCATACATAGAGAGGTTGGAAGTGGAAGAGAGGCATCGCGTTCGCGTCGAACACCATTCATTCATTTCATTCGTCGCGTTCGTCCGCAGATCGACGCGTCGACGACGAACGCGCGCGCGCGAACGCACGCGATCGGTGGTGTCTCGTTCCTCGTCGTCTCGCGCGGGTCGTCATGGCGTCGCATCGCGGCGGGGAATCGATCGCGTTGCTCGGACGACGACCGCGCGATCGCATCGAGGGCGAGGCGCAACACCATGGCGACGCGCGCGCGGACGAGGAGGGCGGCGCGACGTGGACGCGAGAGGGGACGAGCGATGGCGAGCGAAGGAGCGAACGCGATGATGAGGACGCGCGCGCGTCGGCGTGGGACGAGAGTCCGCGCGCGGTGTCGTCGGAGAGAGGGGCGAGCGCGGCGCGCGGCGGGCGCGGGGCGATCGCGCGCGCGACGCTGGCGGCGGCGGCGGCGCTGTGCGCGGGGACGTTGGCGGCGGTGATGGTGTGGAAGAGCTCCGCGGAAGGTGGTGGTGTGAACGGTGATGGTTTGGGGAAGATGGCGAGCTTGGGGAAGAAGTCGTCGTTGTCGTCGTCGTTTGAATCGAGAGGGAAGACGGTGCGCGCGGCGCGAGGGTCATCCTTCACGGGCACGGCGGTGGATCTCGATCCGGCGAGCGCCAAGGCTCTGCGGACGTGGCACCAAAGAAAACACGCCGAGGCGTCTTTGGGACGGGCGTTTCACTCGGGCGCGCTCGAAGAGACGGGAGCGTTCAATCCCGTCCTCGAGGGTGCGAACTGGAGAACCGGTTCGCGCGGCGCGACCGAGCGACGACACGGCGCGGCGGCGCGCTCGTCGCTCAAGTCCGAGTACGAGGAGATCGATTACAAGGACGACGACGAGAAGCCCGCCCGAGGCAAGCTTGGGGACGTTCCTGAATTCATGAAGCACGCGGCGAGCTCGGACGTGGCCATGCAAGGTCTCGCCGCCGGGGCGACGGGGAGCGCGGCGACCACGTGCGATATGACCAAGTGCTCAACCAATTTCCAAGTCATCGATCCAGCGTGCGACGTCGGTGGCATCGGATGCGTCGGTTCGACTGGATGCCGATTTTGCAAAGTCGTCGGACGAGAGGAGGAGGGCGCGATGGCCGACCAACCGGAAATCCCGACGTGCAATAGCTGCGTGTGCGAGCACCACGGGTTCACCGAAGGCTGCGTGGGGATGAAGACGGCGACGTCGACGCCCACGCCGGCACTGACGCCGACGCCGACGCCGGCACTGACGCCGACGCCGGCTGAACCCGCCGTGGACGGCGCGCCAGACATATTCACTGACACCGGGACGGACGACAAGACGCCGACCGTCGCTGGTCAAGGCGAATCGACGAGCGTTGTAGCTGTCGCAGAGGATCTCGGAGCGGCGGCGCGCACGTGCAATTTCAACGTGTGCGACGCAAAGCTGTTGTACTCCATGTACGATCCAGTCTGCAAGCAGAGCGGCGGTTTGGGTTGCTTGGGAGACACCGGATGTCGCTTTTGTAAGACGGATCACCAAGACGAAACCATCAGCTACGAGGAGGGCTGGCCGAGATGTCCGACGTGCATCTGCGACAAGTACAGCATCGAGGGGTGCGTCGGAGGCGCGCCGGCGGTGCCCGCGGGCACCGCCGCGCAGCCTCAGGCGACTCAGACGCAGTCGCCCGCGGCGCAACCACGCGCCGAGTACGAGGATCGCGAATACGCCGACGAAGGCATACCGACTCCCCCCGTGACTCCCGCGGCGCAACCGGTGGTGCAACCAATGCCGCAACCGGCGGCGCAACAACCGGCGGCGCAACCTCAAGAAGCGGTGCAACCGCAGCAACCGGAACAACCGGCGGCTCCCGCCCAACCGCCGGTGAACGTCGACCCGGGGAGATTCGCCGCCGCCGGCATGGGCGCCATGGAAGAATCCGGTCCGGTCGACGCCATTCCGTCCGAGTGGAGAATCACCGCCGCCGGCGTCGAGTGGGTGCAGACGGAATTCGGCAAGCTCCAGACGTGCCAAGAACGCTGCACCATGGTGCAGAAATCGTGCGTGGAACACTCGTGGCCGAACAACATGAACGATCTCAGAGACGTCGCGTCGAGAACGACGGCTGCCGACGGCAAGGGCGGCGTCGTCGCGTGCAAGGAAATTTTGATGAACGACAAGACGGAGCACTGCGGTGGCGTCGCCGCGCTCTCTGGACGGTGCTTCTTATCCCCGTCCCACGGACACTTACCGGCGTCGTGCACGTACGCGCCCAAAAACTCTGACTGCACGCACATGTGTCCGTGCGCGTGAGTGACCAACCATTCATACGTCTTTGACGTTCACGAATTAGTAGCAATGTAACACGAAGTGAAAAGAAGATGACGAATCACACACGAGGAGGACGCGACGCGCGTTTCGTTCGAGCATTTCGTTTGATTTCGATAACAAAAGGTAAAGATGCGTTAAAGGCCGCGCCGCGCGCGTATGTGGATAAATGGGTGTACGCGTGTGCGCGCGCGTCGACGGACGGACGCACAGACGGAGAATCAGTACGATTCCTCCTCCGTGAGAGACAAGTAGTAGGAGAGAGAGTTCACCACGAGTTGTTCCATGGACGGGCTGAGCGGACCCCCGCGATGGGTGACGTAGATGATGTCGCTCGCCTTGTCGCCGATGGTGTCCACCTCGGCGCTCACGACGCACAGACTCAGATCCTTGAGCGTGCGCACGACATCCACCAATAAACCCGGTCGATCGGTGGTCTCAATCGTGAGCTTGGAGTGGTATCGCTCCGGCACGCACTTGATCCCCGTCTGCACCTTGGTCTTCACCTTGCCGAGAACCCCTTCGTTGGAGTCCATGGTTCTCGTCGGCGCCTTGGCTTGGATGTACTCCGCCGCCTCGGGGTGGAACGCCACCATGTTGGTCAAGATGGTGTGACGAATCTCTTCCAAACGTTCGCTCTTCGTCACCTTTTCGCCCGTATCGTGATCGAGCACGTAAAACTTGGACGTCTTGGTTCCGTCCCCCATGGTGACCTCGCCTCGGTTGATGTCCAACCCCAAATTCTTCAGCGACGCCACCGTATCCAAGAGTTCACCGAGGTAATCCCCGAACGATACCTCCACCACCGTCGCGAACGCATCCGACTTATTGTCTATGATCACCTTGGGCACCGGTTTCTCCGTCGCCGCGCCGCTCGCGCGCGCGCGCGTCGTCGTCCCGCGCGAAACCGCGCGAAACCGTCTCGCCGTCGTCGTCGTCGTCGCCGCCGCCGTCGTCGTCGTCGTCATCGCTCGCATCGTCCTCATCCTAAAACGCACACGATTTCGTCAGTCCTCACTCCTCGTTCTCACCCTCACTCTTCGACTCCGAATCAACACCGCGCGTTCGTCCCTCGCGCGTCGCGCGAGAGACCCCTCCGTCCGCCGCCGACCGTAATCATCTTCCCCTTCCCCTTCCCGTCGTCTTCTTTCCCATCGTCTCGTCTCCCCCTCGCGTCGACCCCTTCGATCGACGACCGAACGACACCGAACGATCGACGCGGTCGACGTCGTTCGCGTTCGCGTTCGCGTTCGCGCGTCACCGCTCGCGCGCGAGGGTCCCCATCGCGTCATCCATCCATCCGAGTCAGACCGTCGAGGTGCCCACGTCCCGTCATCGGTCTCCCATCCAGCCTCCCGTCCTCCGGTCTCGACGCGACGCGACGCGATACGAAACGATACGAAACGCGATCGAACGCGCACCTCCTCTCGCGCTCGGTCGCCCTCGCGCGCGTTCGAATGCGGCATCGAATCGATCGCCCATCGTCTCGACCGTTCGAGATCGAATTCGATCGTATCGGTGCTTTTCGGCATTATCTACGTCTGTCTTTTACTGTATTGTATCATAGTGTATGATATATGTACTCGTAGTATATATGAAACAAGACCATGTGGTGAAAACCCTAACGCCATGCATGCATTCGTGTGACTGATGCATTCGATTCATTCGTGCGCGCGCGACGCGCGTCACTCGGCGCCCGCTCGGCGCGCGAGTCTGATTCGAGGCGCTGGGTCGTGGGGTGCGTCCATCGCGGTGACCGCGGGGGGTGAAGAATTCGTCGCGCGAGGACGCAGGGTCTGCGTGCGTGTGTCTGTCTGTGTGTTGAAGGCGCGACACAGTCTGCGCGTGACTGTGCTTCATCGTCGTCTCGCGACGCGAGGAGGACGTCGGAAGACGAGAGGTGGGCGAGGAGGAGGAGGAGGACGATGGGTTCGTTCGGGGCGACGCGTGGGAGACCGGTGGGGAGGGGGACGGGGACGGGACGCGGGAAGACGCGCGCGCGCGCGGCGGCGGCGGCGGCGCGAGGACGACGACGAGACGCGAGGACGACGACGCGCGCGCGTCGAGGAGGGGTCGATGAAGGGGGGGTGGATGCGTTGTATACGTTTACATTTTCGTACGCGTACGCGTTCGCGGGGGACGACGACGGAGGAGGAGGAGGAGGACGACGACGGGGACGACGGGGACGAATGAAGACGCGCGCGGAGGCGACGGGCGAGAACGGATGGCTCGGGAGCGAGAGTGAGAGTGAGAGCGAGGGGGAGGAGGAGGGGAGTGATGAATCGAGGCGGAGACGCTCGACGTCGAGACGGGCGGCGTCGACGCTGTGGAAGGTAGCCGCGGAGACGAGCGGGGCGTACGGCGAGGCGGCGCGCGGAGGACGAGGACGCAGGAGCGGTGGACGGTACGCGCAGGGAGGGAGAGGACGCGGACGCGGGCGAGGGGAGGGGAGACGAGACTCGTCGTCGTCGAGGAGTCATCGCGGCGACGGCAAGAGGAAAAAATCGAGCGGGGGATCCGGCGGCGGGAACGGGGCGGAACGCGAGTACATACAGATAAACTCGACGATTACAAAGTTACAGACGGTGGATGAACTGTTGGATCACGCGAACGACCGTGTGGACGAGATGAATGTGATTAATTTAGCCACGTGCATGCACAGATTGGGAAGGTTGAACGCGGCGAGAAATCGCGGCGCCGGCGGTGCGGCGAGAGACCCGGCGGTGGTGGAGGATGCGCGGTTTCAGACGTTGACGAATAAACTGCGCGAACTCCTAATCGCGGCGCAGGACGGGACGCTCGAGGGGAAGGGTTTGGGGACGTTTAAAGTGCGTCCGTTGTCCGCCATTTGTTGGGGCGCCGCGCACTGCGGGTTGACGACGTCGAGCGGCGATCCCATGCTCTCGCTCGTGTTTAAAAACGTCATCACGCACGAGGAAGACTCGCCACCGGGACAAAACGTGAGTAATTTGCTCTGGGCGTACGCCTCGATGCATAATTCGAGGGAGACAAACAAGGAGTTGATGAAAAAGTTGGAATATTGGTGCGAGTGCATCATGAACGACTTTGCGGCGCAGGGCGTGAGCAACTCGCTCTGGGCGTTCGCCACGCTCGGGCACACGCTTCGACCCGAGGTGGTGTCGCTCTTTTCGAAGGCGATCAAGAAGAACATGAAAGATTTCAAGTCGATGGAGTTTTCAAACGTCGTGTGGGCCATAGCGACGATGAAGCTCGAGCTCGATCCCCCCGAACTCTTCGACGACATTTTATACGAGTGTCACGCCAACATCAAAGAGTATCCCAATATGTGGAGTTCGCAGAGCGTGAGCAACATTTTGTGGGCCATGGCGACGCACCCGCAAAAGGTCCGTCCTCAACACGACGAATTCTTGAAGACGTTGGTGCAATTCGTCGAGCGCAAGTCGAACACGTTCATCTGTCAAGGTTTATCCAACACGCTCTGGGCGTACGCGACGCTCGAATACGTGCCATCTTATAAGATGCTCGAGCTCGTCACCAGAAGCTGGGAAAACTTACTGGGCGATATCACCATCAGTGAGTCCACGAATTTGCTCTGGTCCTACAGCAGCTTACGATTCAACCCCGGATCGTCGGTGTTGAACAAGGTGGCGCAGTTGTACGCAGACGCGACGGCGCAAGACGTCTCCGCCACGGGCGTCTCCAACAGCCTGTGGGCGTGGGCAAACTTTGATTGGACGCCCAAAAATCCTGAACTTATGCGCACCGTGCTCTCGATCGCCACCGAACACTTCCGCGACGATCCCGAGTTACAAACGCAGAGCTTGAGCAACGTGCTGTGGGCGCTCGCCATTTTGAGATGGATTCCTGACGACGAGTTTCTCACCGTCTTCCAAGACAGAACGCTCATCGAGCTCCGTAAAGGCGCGTTCTCGCATCAAGGTTTGACGAACACGATTTGGGCGTTCGCACAGCTCGGGATCAAGCCCAACGAGACGTTGATGCGCGAATTGACGAATGAGCTCGGCGAAAAGGTGTCCGAGTTTACGTCGGCGCAGGCAGTGTCCAACTCTCTCTTAGCGCTCGCATCTTTCGAATATTGGCCGGATGAATGGATTATGGAGGCGTATCAAGCCAAGATTGTGGAGTTGTACCAAGAAGATGCCATTCCAGACATCGATTGGGCGCAATTGTTTCAGGCGAACGACATGTTTGAGAGTTGCTCGCCGAGCGGAGCCGTGTTGACCGATCCAAAGATGGTGGAACTGGCGACGAAGGCGTGGAAGGTTGGCACCAGCAGGGTTGTCATCAGTCAATTTCATCGCGAAGTGAGCGCGGCGCTCACCAAGATGGGCGTGCCGCACGAGATTGAGTACGTCACAGAGGATGGTTTGTTCTCGCTGGACATCGTGCTTCGAGGCAAAAAGGTAGCCATCGAGGTGGACGGACCGTCGCACTTTGCGAGAAACTTTCCGCGACGACGCTTGTCCGGAGAAGAGACGGACACGACGAATTCTCGATACCGTTACCTCGAGAAGGGTGGGTGGACCACGGTGCACGTCCCTTGGTTTGAGTGGGCGAGCGTCAACGGGAGCAGCGGTCAGAGCGCGACGTTTTTAGCCAAGAAACTCTTCGACCAAGCCGGTCTCACCGTGATGGACGTCGCCTCGGACGACGACATGTCGGACTCCGGCATGAACAGTCTGAAAACGCGCGGTATCACGGACACCAACATGTCTCGTGACGGCTCTCGCATCGTCATCAATCAGGGCGAGGACGACACGCTCATGCCGACGAGCTCCAACAGACGCGAGATGATGCCCGTCTTCGGCTCGACGCGCGCGCAGCAGCGACCGAACATCCAGAGAACGGGATATGGTATGATGGAAGAGACCAACGATCCCGTGGCGTCCGCTCGATCGACGCCCATACCGTCCAAAGCTCCTCGAGCGCGCGCGGCGCGTCGCTACGCGTCGCCGCCGCCTCGCGCGCCGCCGTCGACCGCATCCAACGACACCGACACCGACACCGACACCGACGCGATGACGACACCGAACACCACACAATCACCCACCTCATCGTCACCACCGCCTCGCGGCGCCGCCGTCCGTCGCCGCCGCGCGTCCGTCGCGCGTCGCCGCGTTCCCAGGCGAGCCGACTCCGACGACGCCGCCGCGTCTTGATCCCACCGCGTCGCGCTCCACGCACGGGCCACGAACGCGCACCGCACACCGCGCACCACTTTTAATACAACTACACCCATCGCGCGCCGACGACCGACTCGCGCGCGCCGCGCGCCCCCGCCGACGCGCGCACTTTTTTATCAAACCACCAAAACCCGTATTCATGTACTTTTTAAATCATCAAAATCCCCATTTCCAAGCCTAGGGTTGACGACAGACGACCCCGCCCCCGGCGCGGTCGTTCCTCGCGCATCACTCGCGCGCGCGTCGACCGCGCGAGACGATCGTTTCGCGCGCGCACGAGAGAGGTACGCCTCGCGCGCGGTTTATTTTTTCCCCCGTTTCCCGTCTTCCGCCCTCTCTCTCTCTCGCGCGTCTCGCGTCGCGTCGCGCGTCTCTCGTCGTCGCCGCGCTCGCCGGCTGCCGACGCGACGCGACGCGACGGGACGGTCGGTGGAACGAAAACCGACGACGACGAACGCCGACGACGACGCGACGAACGAGCGAACGAACGAACGAGACGAGACGGTTTATTTTTCCGTCGTCCGTCGTCGCGTCGTCGCGTCTCGCGTCTCGCGTCGGCGCCAGAGGCCACCGCTCGAACCTCTCGAAACGCTCGCGGACGGTTGGTCGCGGAGGGTTTGTTCATTCATCCGTGACGACGCGCGTGCGAGAGAGAGAGGACGCGTGAGAGAGTGCGAGAGGGAGCGCGCGGTGGGAAATATATCCCGCGTTCGATCGAGGACGAGAGACGGGGGGAGACGACGTCGCGCGCGCGATGGAGGACGCGCATGATGGATTGGAGGGTTCACGACGAGTGAGAGGGCTGGGTGTGGGAAGAAAGTCTCTCCGAGAGCGCGAGGAGAGCGGCGGTGATCGAAAGCGGAGAGGGTGGAGATCGAGGGTGGATGAGGTGGATGGAGGTGTTTACGATGGGTGATGCGCGCGCGCGAATGGGCGAAGACTGACGGATGGGTGCATTTTTTTCATTCGCGAACGCGATAGGACGAAGACTCGCGGCGAAGACATCAAGTCATCATGAGCGCGTGGGCGAGCATCGTGAGCGGCTCGACGAAGACGAGCGGGGGTGGAGAGGAGACGAAAGAGGAGTCCCTGGTGACCGCGCGGGGTGATGCGGTGATCGGTGGCGACGAGGACGGGGCGGCGAGAGAGGCGGAGGCCAAGGCGCCGGCTGGGGCGGCGGCCGCCGCGGGCGGAGATGAGGAGAGCGCGGCGAGCGGAGAAAAGGTGACCGAGGAACCGGCGAAGCCGGCGTGGGGGAAGCCGAGCGCGACGAGTGAAGGTTCGGCGGCGCCGGCGTTGGCTGCCGTGAAGCCCGTGTCGTGGCCGACGCTCGGTGACGCGAAGAATCCGGATTTGAAGCCCGAGGCGTCGCCCCCGTCCAACAACGCGAGGACTAGCGGCAAGGGTGGCAAGGGGAAAAATTCAAAGAACACAGCGGGTGATAAGCAAGGTGGAGGACGCGGGAATAACGGTGGACGCGGTGGTAACGCGGGTAGGAGTGGCAACAACGGCGGTAGAGGAGGACGAGGAGGTAGAGGCGGAGACGGCAACTGGGGAAGAGGCAACGCGCAGTACGGCGGTCGATACAGCTACGAAAATGCTGGTCGAGGCGGAAGAGGTGGGAGAGGAAACAAAAATTTTGATCCCTCGTATCAAGCGCAGTATGATGGTAGATTTTACATGCCGCACGGGGCGCAAATGTACTACCCTCAGCAGCACATGATGCCCGCGCAAGTTCCTCAACGCGACCAAATTCTCTCCGCTGTCAAGCAGCAAGTCGAGTATTATTTTAGCGTCGAAAACTTATGCAAAGATTTATTCTTACGATCAAAGATGGATCCTGAGGAAGGTTGGATTGCGTTATCCGTCATCGCGAGCTTCAATCGCATTCGCATGATGACTCCGGATCCCAATATGATTTACGAAGCCCTCGTGGGGTCGAAGACGGTTGAGATCAGCACTGATAACGAAAAGATTCGTAAAATGGGAGACTGGAGTGCGTGGCTGTTGGATGCTGATGGAAAGCCACAACAAGACGCGCCGCAGCAATCGGCGGCCGCTGTGTCGGGCTTGATGCGGCAGATGGCGTCGGCTGACGTTGCGCGGGTGGCGGAGCCTTCGTCCATCGAAAAGAAGGGTTCAAAGTCCAAGCTGAAGAAGGATGAGGATGAAATGTTTGAGATGGATGAAGATTTCGGTGAGGATGATGAGAACGATGACGACAACGAAGACGATGACGACGATGACGACGATGACTACGAGAAGGAAGACATGACGGATGTCGATGTCAACCGACTCATGATAGTTTCTCAGCGCCCGGGTAGAGGTGGCCAAAATAGAGGACGACCGCCGTCAGGAGCGAACACCGACGTCGCCACAGTCATCAACGATGGTCTCGCGTTTTACCAGAAGGATTTGAAGGGTAAGAAGGCGAACGTGGGATCTCAGGGCGCGTCTGGTAGCTGGCGCGACAGAGCCCAGTCTGGTTCGTGGAAGCGGGGAGGTGGATTTTCCGTAGGATCACAAGATCGCACTCACTTTTTCCCCGGCTCCGTACCCAAAGGAGATGGAGCGTTTGGAGGTAACGACGTCGGCTGGCTCTTGGGCACTACCCCCACTGAGGGTGAGTTCAACTGGTCGACTGGCGCCGGGTCCTCTGTCGGATCTGACCGCGGCGGCATGCCGATGGGCACGTCTCCCTCGCAACGACCGCCGCGAGTCTCTTTTCGAGATGGATCTCCTCGCGATATTCCGTCGTTTGGACATCCGTCTCACTCTCTCCTGGACGATAACGGCTTCAAGCAACAAAAGTATAAGACGTTCCATCAGCGCGCCGTGGACGAACGCAAGCGCCTGGGATGCGGCAACAGCGAGGAAATGAACACATTGTTCAGATTTTGGAGCTATTTTTTGAGAGGCACATTCAATACCAAGATGTACAAGGAATTCTGTCGATTGGCTGAAGAGGATGCCCGACATAATTATCATTATGGTTTGCAATGTCTCTTCCGCTTCTACAGCTACGGGCTGGAGAAGCGATTCCGCCAAGCCGTATACCGAGACTTTGAAGAGTTTACGATGCTCGATTATAAGTCCGGTTCGCTATACGGTTTGGAAAAGTTTTGGGCGTTTCATTACTACTACCGTGGCGAGAATAGACCGACGATCCGCGAGGATATTAAGGAACTTCTCGACACCAAGTTCAGAACGCTCGGCGATTTCCAACGCGCCAAGGAGCAAGTGGCGCGCGCGTAGCGCCTGCGAATGCAAGCACTAAGATAGATCAAGCACATAGCCTTCGCGGTAGTACAACTCAACTAGCGAGGAATATCACTAACGTCATATTTCAAACAACAATCAAAGAAAAAATCACGTCTCGACTACTAGTAGAGGTTGATGCCGAAATCAAACAGCACGTCTAGCACGGCGTCTTGTTGCACCTTGAGGAACGCGAGAAGCGCCAAAACCGCGCCGACGGTCGCTACGTCAATGTTTTCAACCGAATTCGTCAGACTTTTCCGCATGATGAGCGTTTTTGTCGTCGTTTCGACAGCTCTCCCGTCCACCACCTCCAACGCCGCCGCCTCGCGTTCGCTCCCGATGACTTTATACCCCAACTTTTTATATAAAGATTGCGCGCGTCTATTCCGCGCCTCGACGACCAGACAACACTCATCGAACCCAAGCTCCGCGCACTCCTCCTCCAGCGCGCGCATGACGGCTTTCCCGCACCCTCGTCGTCGCGCCTCGCGCGCCGTCGCCACGTTTGCCACGATTGGTCTCTCCCGAACCCGTTCCTCCGCGATCCCCCCCGCCTTCCCCGACTTGACCAACGTCTCGTAATCCATCGCTCCGACGTACGGCCGCACCTCCACTCCACCGCACGCCAGGCACTTTTTCGAATCGTTCGCATCCATGACGACGACGAGCGCCGACGCGTCCCCGACGCGCGCGCTGTACCTGCGCTTCATGTCTCTCGCGCAAGACCGCACCAACCCCCGTCTCTCGACGTCTCGCTCGTCCACCTCGCCGTCGTAAAAGAAACTGTCCACGAACGTCTCCGCGGCGGCGTTGTAGTCACCACCGCGCGCGCGCGACGCGTCGACGGAGGGGTTCATCGCGCGAACGCGATGATGACGTCGAGCGCGATGACGTCGTCGTCGTCTCGGACGCGGCTCGCGCGCGGTCGGGAACGCGACCGCGCGCGGTCGGGGCGCGCGAACGATCGAGGCGGACATCGTTCGGTGTCGAACCGCGCGCGCGCGAGACTGCGGTGAATACACGAATGCTCTTGGTTTTTCTCGTCTCAAGTGTTTTTCGAGACGCGACGTTCACGAGCGAGGGTCGACGTCGCGGCGAGGAAAGAGATCGCGCATGAGCACGGTGCGTCGAACGCCGGTGGTGAAGCCCTCGTTGTACTTGAACTGCGTTCCCTGGGCGGTCTTGGCGCTTTTACGCGCCTTGTGTAAATTTCCGCCGGCGACGCCGAGGGCGACGCGCGCGCGTTGTTCGGATTTGCGGCGTTTCGCCTCGGTGGTGGTGGCGTCGTTCGACGATCTCGATTCGGCGTCGGTGATGAGGGCATTGGTGATGATGGAGCGGAGACTGTTGTTCACCACGCGTCTTCCCACGAGATTGACGTGTTGCGGCGCGGCGGAGGGCGTCTCGCTCTCGCCGGCGTCTCGGCGGTGATTCTTCGCATAAAAGCGTTCGACATCTCTCAACGCCTCGACGCCACCTCCGTACGCGACGAATTCGTGGATCGGAGGATCGAGAACCAGAGCGTTCGCCATCGTCTGCCACGATTGTTCGCCGCCGCGTCCTCTGGTCGTCGGCGGCGCGTATCGTAATCCCTGCGCGCGCATCAAACCCACGACGTCGGCGAGTTTTGCTTTTTCCTCGTCGTTCATAAAATTCGTCCCCACGGATCGAAGTTCGGGCGCCAAGATGGTATTCAGGAACGGTAGAGTTTCCACGGCGTCCGACAGTAACGGTCGACGCGTGATTCGCAAATCCAACGCGTCTCGGCGGCTTCGCAATGTCGCCATGCGCGCGTTTCGCTCCTTTGCCGCACGTCCGGTTTTCGGCCACGCCACGGAATCGCCAAGCCCGGCGGCGTGCGTCGCGACGGAGTGCACCGATAACGCACACGATTCGGCGTATCGACGAAGCGAGTGATCACCAGTAGTGAATGATTTCTTTTGAAACAGCGCGCCGTCGAGGATGGCGTCGATGGCGCGCACGGTTCGGCGCATGGTACCGTCTTGAAACGTGACGCTCGGAATGTTTTCAAAGACGCCGTCGATGACGGCGTCGACGTCTTGAAACAATTCAATCTTGTCTCGAATCTTATCCAGGTGCGTCTTCCCGGTCTCGGTATCGAGCCTGGATTTCGGAAACGTGTGCCTGCCGCGCAAGAGATCTCGCCACACCGTCACTGCGTGCGGTTTATTATCTTTGGCGCCACCGCCCGACGTCACTACGTCTCGCATCGAAACTTTACCATCGTCGCTCGTCTTGGCGATGAGTTGCATCGAGTTTAACGCAGCGCGAATGTCGTGATCGACGCGATCGACGATGAGCGCCACCGCTCGCGGTTCGACCTCGACGTTTTCTCTCAGACACACGTCTCGCACGCGCGCCGTCAATTGCGTCGTCTGCGGCGGTTTCATGCGAATGATCTTGGCGACGTCTCGAAGTGGCTTCAATGCCGGCGCGTATAAATCGTTGCATATCGCGATGATCGGTCTCGAAAGCCTCGACGCGCCATTCTTCCCGTGCTTCAACGCATTGATGACGGTCCACACCGCGCCTCGATCGCTTCCGGTGTGATGTAACCCGTCAATCTCATCCACGATGACGCACTTTGGCTTTTGCTCGACGAAGGCGTGTCTCGTTCGCGTTGCGTCGTTCAGTTTCGTCTTCAGCGTCGACGCGCTTCGATCGTCGCTCGCGTTGATCTCCACCGTTTCGTATCCACAGTGTCTCGCCGCGACGTGCGCGAGCGTCGTCTTCCCCGATCCCGGAGGTCCGCACAATAATAAAATCTTCTCCATCGGTCGGCTCGACTGGTCCAACAGCGTGTGCGTCGTCGTCTTGGCGTCGCGGCGTCTTTTCCCTCCGCTCAAACTCGACGTTTTCTCCGCGTACCTTTCGGCGTAATACTGTCGCATCGTCGCCGGCGGCGGATCTCGATCAAACACCACCTTATCCCACCCCTTGATCCAGTGCACGACCTCTCGATTGACGTATTCGGGACTCAATAAATCGGTAAACGCGCGAGGGGCGTACTTTTGAGACCACATCGCGTTTCGAAGCTTTTTACGCAATCGATCCGCTTTCCGCGCGCCCTCCGTCAGAGGCTCGGTCTCCTGCTTCTTTGTGCCATCGTTGTCGTCGTCGCGTTCCCCCCCCTCTTCCACCGCTTTCGCCGCCTCCACCGCCTCGGCGTACCGTCTCTTTTCGTACTCGTCCAACAAATCTTCTATGGGCCTCGCCAACCACGATTCCTCCTCCCCGCGCGCGTACACGTCCTCATCCCTCGCGATCGGTTCATCCAGAGGTTCTCTCTTCAAATACACCCGTCTTCCATCCCCGAGCGTCATCGCGACGTGATCGCCGTCGATATCCGCCGCGTTCGTCGCCGCCGGCGCGTCTCTCGCCCTCGACGCGTATCTTCGAGACGTCCCCACCGCCTTCATCCCCATCCCAAACCTCTCCTTCGACGCCGCCGCCATCATCTCACTCGCCATACGCATCACCTCCTCCGCGTTCATCACCGCACCGCCGCCTTTCTTCTTCTTCTTTTCCGCCGTCTTCCCGTCTCCTCCGCCGCGCGTTCCCGTCGTCTCATTCTCCTTCTCCTCGTTCTCCTTCTCCTCGTTCTCCTTTTCGTCGTCGGGAAACGCGACGTCATCGTTCGCGTCCTCGTTCGCGTCCGTCCTCATCGTTCGTCCCGCCTCGTCGTCGTCATCGTCGTCATCGTCCGGAAAGGCTGGGTAATCGTTCGCGTCGTCGTCATCGTTCGCGTTCGCGTCCATCACCGTCGCTCGCGCGCGATCGACGTCTTCATCGACGAGGGCATCGAATCCGAAATCACCGTCGTCGTCGTCGTCGTCGTCGTCTCGCATGTCTCTCTCGCTCTCCGGTGCGTCGACGAGTGATGATGTCTTTCATTCGTCTGTCTTTGAAAAATTTAAAATTTTGACGGGACGGGACGGGACGGGACGGGACGGGACGAAAATACCCCCGCGGTCCCGTGACGCGCGTCCGCGCGCGCTGGTACACGCGCGTAAAAATACACCACTACCCTAGAACTACCCTAGAACTACCCTCGCGTCGCGCGGACTCGATGGACCGCGCTCGGCGGGGATCGCGCGCGATTCTCGGCGCGCGCGCGCGGCGGCGACGGTCCATCCATTCTCGCGAGATCGACGCGAATCGCGTCGGCTTTGCGACACATCTCGGCGACGGCGGTGAGGAGATCGTCGTCGTCGACGTCTCGCGCGAAAAATGGGGACGACCGCGTCGGTCGTCGTTTTTCGCGCGCCGAGACGGCGCCGGAGACGCGCGGCGACGGAGACGGAGACGACCCCGTCGTCGTCTCCCACGTTCGCCGAGACGACGTCGTCGGTGAATCGACGTCGAGGACGGTCGGGGAGAACGAGGACGGGGTCGACGACGCGCGAACCGTCCCTTTCCGCGGTCGTCGACGGCGAATCGTCGCGATGAAATCATCATCATCGACATCATCGATATCATCATCA
>CEUM01130624.1_pt1 | contig 15721 bp, 14 predicted proteins | sample 356421 | NCBI WGS metagenome assembly CEUM01 (sample SAMEA2622716, study PRJEB7988) | marine metagenome | biome: marine biome (ENVO:00000447); feature: surface water layer (ENVO:00002042); material: "saline water (ENVO:00002010), including plankton (ENVO:xxxxxxxx)" | depth 5 m | reverse complement strand
GTGTGTGTGCACTCCGAGTGCATCGCGCGCGAGGGGTGGCATCGTGAATTCGTGATGACGACGACGCGCGCGCGCGCGTATCGCCTCAATCGCACCCTCGCGTCCGCCACGCGTCGACTCGCACGAGCGACGTGAACGACGGAAAATCTATCGTCGCGCGCGCACGCTTTGCCGATCGCATAGCGCACGAGCGAACGAACGCCGATAGCTTCACGGGGGCGCGGGAGAAGATATGTTTTCATCGAGCTCGGTGCGAGCGGTGGTGCCCACGCGCGCGGGGGCGTCCGCGCCGCGCGCGCGCGGTGGACGCGCGCAGGCGCGCGCCGTCGCGATGACGACGCGAACGAACCTTAACGGGGCGAGCTTTGCGCTCGGTAGCGCGCGTCGCGCGTACGGTGGGGCGTCCTCGGGGGCGCTTCGCGTGGATGCGCGACACGTGACCCTAGGCGCGAACCGTGGTCGTAAATTCGTCGTCAAGGCGATGTTCGAGGTACGTCGACGCGCGAGAGACGAGAGATTGATGGACGAAAATGTTTTGCATCGCGTGAACGCGGATTCGAGCGCGAACGTCGACGGTTGGACGCGTGACTGACGAGGTACATGTCAACCTTCTTACGCCTTCCAGCGCTTCACGGAGAAAGCCATCAAGGTTGTCATGTTGGCGCAAGAAGAAGCGCGAAGATTGGGACACAACTTTGTCGGTACCGAGCAGGTGCGTGCGGTGAAATAGTATCGATGCGTTCGCGAGCGAGACGTGCGCGCGGGAGGTTGCGCGACGCGTCGAGGAGGCGATGATGGCGACTGGGTTGGGCTAGGTTTTAGCGCGCGCGTCGAGCGCGAAACGCGCGCGCGCGAGCGCCCGACGCGCGTGGTGTTGCGTTCAGCGCCGTGCGGGTGATGGTTACACGGAGAGACGTGCGTTGTCGCGATTATCGAGCGTGATGACTGACTAAACGACCCTCTCGCGTGTTTGCGCGCTTGACAGATCATGCTCGGTTTGATTGGTGAAGGCACCGGTATCGCCGCGAAGGTGCTCAAGTCTATGGGCATTTCTTTGAAGGAGGCGCGCATCGAGGTTGAAAAGATCATCGGTCGTGGTTCTGGTTTCGTCGCGGTCGAGATTCCGTTCACGCCGCGCGCGAAGCGTGTGTTGGAGCTCGCGCTCGAAGAGGCGCGTCAGTTGGGTCACAACTACATTGGCACGGAGCACTTGTTGCTCGGTTTGCTTCGCGAAGGCGAAGGTGTCGCCGCGCGTGTGCTCGAAAACCTCGACGCCGATCCGGCGAAGATCCGCTCCCAGGTGATTCGCATGGTTGGTGAGACGCAAGAAGCTGTCGGCGCCGGCGCCGGCGGCGGTCAAGGCGCGCAAGCGGGCTCCAAGACGCCGACGTTGGAGGAGTTCGGTAGCGACCTCACCAAGAAGGCTGAAGAGGGTAAGCTCGACCCGTGCATCGGCCGTGTCAACGAGATTGTGCGTGTCACGCAAATTCTCGGTCGTCGTACCAAGAACAACCCGTGCTTGATTGGTGAGCCCGGTGTCGGTAAGTCCGCCATCGCCGAAGGTCTCGCCCAAAAGATCGCGGCCAACGACGTTCCGGATACCCTCGACTCCAAGCGTATGATGACTCTCGACATGGGTCTCCTCGTCGCCGGTACCAAGTACCGTGGTGAGTTCGAAGAGCGTTTGAAGAAGCTCATGGATGAAGTCAAGAGCGATGAAAACATCATTCTTTTCATCGATGAGGTGCACACCCTCATCGGCGCGGGTGCCGCGGAGGGTGCCATCGACGCCGCGAACATCTTGAAGCCGGCGTTGGCTCGTGGTGAACTTCAGTGCATCGGTGCTACCACCATCGATGAATACCGTAAGCACATCGAAAAGGATCCGGCCCTCGAGCGTCGTTTCCAGCCGGTGCAAGTTCCGGAACCGTCCGTTGACGAAACCATTGAAATTCTCCGTGGTCTCCGTGAACGTTACGAGTTGCACCACAAGCTCAAGTACTCCGACGATGCTTTGATCGCCGCGGCCAAGTTCTCGAGCCAGTACATCTCTGACCGTTTCTTGCCGGACAAGGCGATCGATCTTATCGATGAGGCTGGTTCCCGCGTGCGCCTCTCGCACGCCGCGCTTCCGGAGGAAGCCAAGGAGCTCGACAAGGAGTTGAAGGCGTTGATGAAGGAGAAGGACACCGCCATCCGCTCTCAAGATTTCGAAGCCGCCGGCGGTCTCCGTGATCGCGAAGTCGAGCTTCGCGCGCAAATCAAGCAAATCCAAGAGCGCAAGCAAGAAGAGAACAAGGCGAAGACGGAGGCTGGCGACGACACTGGTCCGTGCGTGCAAGAGCAAGACATCGCCGACATTGTCGCCTCCTGGACTGGTATCCCGGTTGATAAGGTGTCGTCCGACGAAAGTGTGCGTTTGATGGACATGGAGGCGACTCTCCACAAGCGTTTGATTGGTCAAGAAGAAGCTGTCGTTGCGTGCGCTCGCGCTATTCGCCGTGCCCGTACCGGCTTGAAGAACCCGAACCGTCCGGTCGCGTCCTTCATCTTCTCCGGTCCGACCGGTGTCGGTAAGTCCGAACTTGCGAAGTCTCTTTCTTCCTTCTACTTCGGCTCCGAAGACGCCATGGTTCGTCTCGATATGTCTGAATTCATGGAACGCCACACGGTTTCCAAGCTCATTGGTTCCCCGCCGGGTTACGTCGGTTACTCCGAGGGTGGCCAACTCACCGAGGCTGTCCGGCGGCGACCGTACACCCTCGTGCTTTTCGATGAGATCGAAAAGGCGCACCCCGATGTTTTCAACATGATGCTTCAAATTCTTGAAGATGGTCGATTGACCGACTCCAAGGGTCGCGTCATTGACTTCAAGAACACCCTAATCATCATGACGTCCAACGTCGGCGCGTCTGCGATCACGAAGGGTGGCGGAGGATTGGGTTTCCAACTTGATGACAACGCCGAGGATCAATCCTACAATCGCATCAAGAGCTTAGTCATGGAAGATTTGAAGAACTACTTCCGACCGGAATTCCTTAACCGTCTTGACGAAATAATTGTGTTCCGTCAACTCAACAAGCAAGAAGTTCGCGAAATTGCGTACATCATGCTCGACAATGTGTTCAAGCGCCTCAAGGAGAAGGAAATCACTCTTGAATGCACGGAACGCTTCAAGGATCGTCTCGTTGACGAAGGTTTCTCCCCGACGTATGGTGCGCGTCCGTTACGTCGTGCCATCATGCGCTTGCTCGAGGATAACCTCTCTGAGAAGATGCTCACGGGTGAGATCGGTGAGGGCTCGTCGTGCATCATGGATGTCAACGCGGAGGGTGAAATCACGGTGTTGACTAGCGACGGTAGAGAACTCAAGGCGGGTAGCGCGGTCGTTGGTGGCCCGGCCGGCATTGCGTAAACTTTTTTGCGGATGCCGCGCGGCACTGCTTACATTGACACCCAAACATTACTTACACGGCGAGCTGTTGCCGCATCAAATTAGGCGAAAATTAGGATCGTGGTTCACGCGATGTTATATGATGAAAAGAGCGAATTAAAACACACGTTGCCATTCCCTTACACAAGAATGGATGATGAATACAACCTACGTCCGATCGCGCGTCGCCTCTAGGCTTGTAAGGTGACGAGATCACCGCGGATCGAGCACGTCTCTTGCTCGACGAGAAGCATTGCCGCGTCGCGCACCTCTTGCACGTTGTACGTCGCCGAACTATCCCTCTCGGAGAGTGCTCGCACGAGCTCATTCAGTCTAAGCTTACCACCACTGTTCGACAGAATGCTCGCGATGGAGTCCGCAATCTGTCTACGCTGTTGCCTGTCGCTCGCGCTGTGTCCCGTCAAAATTTTATCCATGTCAATGGTACCCGTGCGCGGATCCACGGCGGATTGTTGCATCGCCACGCGCATGAGACGTAACGCCTCCTTCGCGTCGTCGCGATCGACTCGCCTGCTGAGACGCATGCGCGCGAGCGATTCAGAGAGACGAATCAACGACTCGAGCTGTCTGGGCGTCGCCGTGATCACCTTGCGACTACCTCCCATGCGCCGCATTTCCACGTAACCCTCCACCAACTCCTCCGCCGCTTCGTCGCTGAGCACCGGTTGCACGTTGGCGCGAGCGTACGACACGTAGTCGGTGAGTAATGTCGCATCAATTGCCCCTCGCTTCTTTTGCGGAGGCTCCTTGAAGTGTAAACTCACCAAGTGTCGCGCGAGTCGACGATCCGTCTCTGGATTCGGGCGGTCCAGCAACAAGTACAACAAATCAAAACGCGACAGCAACGTCGGAGGAAGTTGAATGTTTTCCACCATGGACATGTTCGGGTTGTATCTACTGCCGACCGGGTTCGCCGACGCGAGAACCGACGTTCTTGCGTTGAGAACGGCGATGATGCCCGCCTTGGCGATGGACACCGTTTGTTGTTCCATCACCTCGTGCAACATCGACCGCGCGCTGTCTGACATCTTATCGAACTCATCGATGCAACAGATGCCTCGGTCGGACAAAACCAACGCCCCCGATTCGAGCACCATATCCTTGGATTCCGGATCGCGCGTGACGTACGCGGTGAGACCGACCGCGGACGAACCTCGACCGGACGTGTACATGCCGCGCGGCGCGATGCGGTGCACATACGTGAGCAATTGCGATTTCGCCACCCCTGGATCACCGACGAGCAAAACATTGATGTCACCACGAACCTTGTTTGCGGCCGTCCCGCTGAACGTCTTGTTCGTCGCTCCGAAGAGCTGACACAACAAACCCTTCTTGACGTCCTCCAATTCCCAAATCGACGGCGCCAACGAGGCGACGAGACGCTCGTACACATCCTCCGATCGACCGAGCTCTTCGATCTCCACCAAACGTTCGGGGCTGAAATCTAATTGCTGGTTCGGACTTTGATTGCTCGCCGTTGTCCTCGACGATCGCTCCGCCGCGGAGTGTTGCGCCGCCTCGTCGTCCTCGGGACCGGCGGTGTTTCGCAAGCGCTCGCCTGCGTCCTTTCTCACGTGAATAATGTCCAGGTACGTCTTATACACGCTCTTGAGCGTGCGACGGGTCGAACTCATGCGAATGGGCACGGCACGATACACCGCGGTGACCTCGACGCGATCACCCGGTTTCGCTTGATCGACGAGATCGTCGAAGACGCACATGGACACCGTGTGCGGCGTCTCTCCGTCGGGAATCGCGTCCGGCGTCTCTTGCATCTTCACGTTCTGCTTGTTCGAGAACACGCACTGGTTGTGCACCATCGTCAACGTCCCCGGTTTCCCACACTCCGTGCACTTGAGCGGAGGTTCGTTGACGCGACCGCGATCGACCTGCACGTGCTCGGGCGAAAATCCGCACATCAAGCATTTGAAAAACGCGAGCTTGAGATCTGGAATGATGGGCGTGCATCTCGTCACCATGCCTCGAACGCACACCATCTTATCGATGTCCGAGGGATTTAAATCGCGCATCGGTTTCGCGTCCATCATGTTGTACGGTCGAACGATGATTCGCATCGCGAGCGCCTCCTCTTCGCCGACGTCCTCCGATTGAATATTCTCCGCAAAGTACTCGTTCGCGACGACGTCAAACAGTGGAATAATCTCTTGCGGGTACATCACCAACAGCTTGTACAGATATTCGTCGTACTCGTGCACGTGTTGACAATCGATGTCCAAGTGCGTCTCCTCTTTCTCTTGCATCGCTCGAAGTCGTCTATCGTAGTGCGACACCTCGGTGTCCGGCAACTCAAAGTTTTCGATAAACCTCCTAAAACGATTCTGCGTCTCTCGCACGTTCACCTGCGTCCCCCAAATGAAGGTTTGCTCCGCAACCGCCTCTCGCTGCCCCTGCGCGCGAAGCAAGTGTTCTCCCGCGCTCATCGGCGGCGACGCCAAGTCTGCGCCGCCGTCTTGCGTCGCCGTCAACTGCGTCATCTGCGTCCCACCGCCAAATCCATCGTCATCCTCCCCATCCATCGTCCGTCTCGCCCGCGCGCTTCCACCGAGTCCCAAATCACTCCTCGGCGTCGCCCTCGGCGTGCCAAACCTCGGCGTCCCGAACCGTTCGCCGCCTCCCCCGCTCGCGCTCGCGCGTCTCGCCGCCGGCGGCGAAAACAAATCCTCCATGACGCCGCCGCTGTCCCGCCTCGCGCGCGCGGGCGGCGGCGACATCAGACCCGTATCCACGACCCGTCGCGCGCTCGGCACAACCATCGCGGGATCGACGTTCTCTCGCGCGTCGCCGTCACCGTCACCGTCGACGTCGTCGGCGTCATCGATCGGCGTCCTCCGTCCTCCTCCGCCTCCTCCTTCTCCGTCTCCCGCGTTCGCCTCCCCCAGACTCGCGCGACGCGCCCTCGCCGACGGCGACGGCGACGGCGACGCCTTCGATCGCGGGCTTCGACGAGGCGTCGTCGTCATCGAGCGAGAGACGGACGAGGGCGTCCGCGTCGCGGTCTCGCGAGCTGATGATGATGATTTTTGAAAATCGCATCCACCGCGCGCGCGCGCGTGCGCGCGTCGGATCGATGGTCTCGATGGTCCTTTTCGTCCTTGTATACGGGTACGCGGGCCCACCGGGCGTGGGTGTCGTCGCCGTGCGCGGTGGTCGTGCGTTCATGGGAGATGGGTCGTGCATGATGCGACCGTGTGTCCGAATTGATGGGGGTATATATACATTCGCGGCGCGAGTCGCGCGCGGGCGCCGCCTCGTGACGTGTCGGCGCGCCGACGCGCGCGCGCGCGAGCGACACTTCGACGCGCCGACGCGCGGCGACGATCGACTCGTTCGACGACGACGAGCGACTCGACGTGATCCACCGTTCGACTCGGTGAAGAGAATGTTCGCGACCGCCGTCGGGACGCGCGCGCCCGCGCCCGCGCCGCGCGCGGCGAGCGCGCGCGCGGGGAACCGCCGCTCGAGCGTCAAGGAGCTCCGCGTGGCGCGCGATGGCGCGCTCGGTGACGCGCGAGGGGTGTTCGCGACGAGTGGATTTTATGCCAACGCGGTGACGACGCGCGGTGACGTCGCGCGCGGCGCGGGCGCGCGCGGACGCGTGGTCATGGCGGCGAAGGTTGCGGGGTACATCAAGCTCGCGATCGAGGCGGGGAAGGCGTCTCCGGCGCCGCCGATCGGTCCGGCGCTCGGTGCGCAGGTGCGTGGACGCGCGTGTGATTTTGTGATTTCGCGCGCGCGAGGATGGATGGACGCGCGCGCGAGGGACGGCGCGCGCGACGCGAGGGGTGGGTCGTGCGGGAAGACCCTAGGATGAGGGTTTGCCGGACGCCGACGCGAGAGGGGCGCGAGAGGGGACGCGTGGGATCGAATGCGCGGTGTGCGCGAAAAAGAATGCGTTCTGTGGATGGGTTTCAACGCGCGAGACCCGCGTTGGACGCGCGAGGCGGGTGTAAAGGCGCGAGAGAGACGACCGCGAGACTGACGAGACGACGCCGACGGTTTTTCCTCGCGCGCGCAGGGCGTGAACATCATGATGTTTTGCAAGGAATACAACGCGCGCACGCAAGATCAACCCGGTATGATCATTCCGGTTGAGATAACCGTGTACGAAGATAAGTCTTTCACGTTCATCTTGAAGACTCCGCCGGCTTCCGTCCTGCTGAAGAAGGCGGCGGGCATCGCGAAGGGGGCGGGTGATCCGCAAAAGGAAGTCGTCGGTCGCGTGACCAAGGAGCAACTCGAGGAGATCGCCAAGATCAAGATGCCCGATTTGAACTGCGTCAAGGTTGAAAGCGCCATGAAGGTTGTCTCCGGCACCGCGGCGAACATGGGGATCAAGATTGACGGTTGGCCCGAGGTCGAGAGCGCCTAGGCTCGACCGCCGAGCCCCTTCGTCTCTTAGCGTCGACGAACGAAGAGAATATTATTTGCATCGTCCGCGTCCGCGTCATCACCGCGGCTCGCGCGTCGAGCGATATTTTTACACAATTGATCGAGGTTCGCGCGAAGTTGCGATCTGCGTTAGACTTGTAAGCTCACGATTTAGCCAGACATTACGCCGCGCCTCGAAAAGCCCTATCCCGCGCGCGCGTCGCCGAAGTCGCGTCGCCGTCGAATAAAATGTTTGAATGATATAACACACTACCTCGCTCTCTACTTCTTCAACTCACGGTGAAGCGTGTGCTTCTTCATGTACGGGTTATACTTCATGAGCTCCAATCTCTGCGACGTGTTGCGTCGGTTCTGCGCGAAGACGAAGACGCGCGTCCCGGTCAGTGTCGAAACCCTCGAGCGGATCCCGTCGTCGTCATCCATCCATCGCGACCGATCATCTCTTCGCGCGCGTCCACGGTCACCCCCGCGCGAGTCCAACACGCATCACATCTCCTCGCCTTCGTTCGCACCTTCATCGTCACGTATCGAGACATTCCCTGCACGCCCGACTCTTTTTGTTCCGTGCACTCGAGGGTCACCTGGAGGCGCACATCCTTCTTTTTACTCGCGGCGGTCACGACGAGGACGCCGCGGCGAGAGGAGGACGCGACGGCGACGCTCGAGACGTGGGCGTTGAGCGCGCTCGTGCTCGCGACGTTGGCGCGGGCGGCGAGCATGACGACGAGGCGCGCGGCGTCGACGATGTGACGACCGAGCGACGGTGGCGGCCGAGGGTGGGCCACCCCTCGATGGTCGTTCGTGTGGTGGTGTGATGGGGTTTGAGATGGTGTGTGTATGGAACGAATGTCCGAGGTGTGTGTGTGGTGGGCGCGTGACGTCGCGTCTCGGATTGGATTGGATTGGATTGGAATCGATTCGTCACGTCGACGCGCGCGATGGCGACCGACGACGACGGCGCGACGACGACGACGACGACGACGAGTAAGATTTACACCAAGACCGGCGACGGTGGGTCGTCTTGTCTGTATAACATGGAGCGTCGGGACAAGGATGACGCCGCGTTCGAGGCGCTCGGGGACGTCGACGAGTGTAACGTCGCGGTCGGGATCGCGCGCGAGTTTTGTCTCGACGAGGCGAACGGATTAGAGGCCGAGGTGCGTCGACGATGGGCGACGCGCGCGCGAGAGGGTGAGGTGGGATCGGGAGAGGAGGGAGGAGACTGACTGCGGACGCCGCGCTTTTTCGGGACGCGCAGCTCGCGGAGATACAGAGTCGATTGTTGGACGTCGGATCGGCGGTGGCGACGCCGTTGTATGGAAGTTCGGAGAGTAAGTGCGCGCGAGCGTCGTTTTCGGAGACGCACGTGGAGACGTTGGAGCGATGGATCGACGCGTTGGACGCGCGACTGCCGAAACTGACGAGCTTTTTGCTCGTGTCGGGAGGAAAGGCGAGCGTGTTTTTGCACCAGGCGCGCGTCGTGTGTCGACGCGCGGAGAGGCGATGCGTGCCGTTGGTGCGCGCGGGGGCGGTGCCGGACGTCGTGCGGGTGTACCTGAATCGTCTGAGCGATTACATGTTCACGGCGGCGCGTTTCGCCGCGATGCGAGCGGGCCGAGAGGAGGAGAGTTACAAAAAGGCGTGACTCGGGAAGGATTGAATGCGTAGCACAAATACAAATATAACAAATAGCAACACTACATCATGAATCACGCTCGCGAGAGAACGGCGAAGAGACCGCGCTCGAGCTCTTCGACGGTGTCGAAGACGACGTCGAAGTGTCGCGCGTTTTCCGCCTCGGATAAATTGTGTGAGCCCCAATTCACACCGACCGCCACGCACCCCGCCGCTTTCGCCGCCGCCCCGTCGCTCGGCGCGTCGCCCACGTACGCCGTCGTCGACGGATCGTCCATCACCCCCATCTCTCGCATGATGAGCGCCAATCCGTCGGGCGCCGGTTTCGCAGCCGGCACGTCGTCCGCGCCGTACACGCGCTCCATCACCTCGCTCACCCCGTTCGCCGCCACCACCGCTCGCGCGTACGCCCCACACGCGTTGCTCAACACCGCCTGCCGCCTCTCGCTCGCGCGCAACCGCTCGACGACTCTTTTCACACCTTCATAAAATCCCGTCGTCTCGCGCGAGACCAGCTCGACGTACGCCGCGTCGAAAGCCGCCCCCAGCGCCTCTCCTCGCGCGTCGTCCGGATCCTTCGTCGCGTGCCACGCCAAGCGGCGCGGCGTCGTGTACTTGCTTCCGATCAGGTACTCGGCGCGGTCGATCTCGTCGTACCCGCTCGCGCGCAGGACCGCGTTCGTGCTCCCGAAGGCGAGCTCGGTGCTATTCGCGAGCGTTCCGTCGACGTCCCAGACGACGGTGCGCGCGCGAGCGAGCGCGGAAGCGCGAGCGCGCGTCGAGTCGCCTCGTGCGCGGGTCGTCGACGTCGCGGAGGGCGAGACGGTGGACGCGGGGGTGGTCGGGCGCGTCATTGTGAGGGCGAGCCGCGAGCCGCGGATTGTAATGTAATTATACGTCGATGCGATGAAACTAAGCGGACGCGCCACCGGCGGTGCGTTTGGTGTTATTGGACGGTCCGTCGTGGTCGTGGCCGGTGACGTGATCGAAGAGACGAACGGCCTCGGCGAGGACGCGTCTGGGCGTGCTCTTCACGGCGTCGCCGGCTTCCTCGAGCGACGGGATGCGAAGGTCACCCTTGGTGTGCGCGGACTTGACCTTTTCGGACGCCTTCACCGCGGTGGATTTGCCCACCTCGATCGCTTTGACGCTCGCCGAGCGCACGTGGGGGGTGGCGAAGTCAACGAAACGTTTCGTCGCCGACAAGGCGGATTGCACCGTCTCGCTCGCCTTCTCCGCCACCAACGCCGAGGCGGATTGACGCTCGGCGTGCTCGAACGTCTCCTTGATCTCGGGGATCGGGGCGACGACGATGCCGTGTTCCGACGCGATGTGCACGACTTGCTTTCGATACCTGAGCGCGTCTTTAAATTCGTTGTCCGACTCGAGTTTTCGATCGTGCGTCGAGTGCACGAGAGAATTCGCCTCGCGAACGGCTTGCATGAGCTTATATCTCGGATGTTCCGGGTGCGTCGGGAGATACTCCTCGTCCGCGTGGTGGTGTTTCTCGAGAAATTGTTTCTCGCCCTCGTTAAGCTCGGCCGCATCCTTCGCCTTCATCATTTTCACGAATTCTTCAAAGTCGACTTCGCCGTTACCATCCGAGTCCGCCTCCTTCATCATGTCGGAGATCTCGTCATCCGTGAGATCCGCTCCCGCGCTCTTCATGACTTCGGTAAGTTCCTCGATGGAAATCGACCCGCTCCCATCCTTGTCGAACACTGAGAACGGTTTTCGATACTTTTCCTCGTCGCGCTCGGCGTTCTCCTCACTCGGCGGTTCCGTCCCCTCCGCCGTCTCCGAAGCCACCTCTGCCGTCGTCAGCGGCGGCGACGGCGTCGTCTCCGCGCTCGGCGACGCCCCCGTTCGTTCGTTCACGCTCACCACTCGAACGTTCGCGGTTTCGGCGCCCTCACTCGCGAGCGCGACCTCGGCGACCGTCGCCGCGTCTCGCGGCTTGGGCGCCTCCGCGCGCTCCGCCGCCGGCGCCGGCTCGCGAGTCGCCTGCTCCGTCACCACCGGCGCCGCCACCACCTCCTCCGCACCCGGCGCTGACTCCGACGTCTTTGACGTCTTCGACCATCGAGACCGCGCCGCGCGCTTCTCCAACTTCTCCGACTCCGCCGCGAGCGCCGCGTGTCTCTTCGCCACCTCCTCCGCCTCGCGAAATTCCATCGCGAACTGTTCCTTCTCGAACCTCGACGGTTTGATCGTCGCGAACACCAACCACGCCACCGGAGACATCACCACCGCGAGCACCACCGCGAAGAACGCGCCTCCATCGCACGCCGAACCGACGTCCGGCGTCCTCGCGAGCGTCCACGAAAACCGCGCGCGCGCGTCGTCGTCGCCCGCCTCCCCCTCGTCGTCTGCACCACCGTCACCGTCACCGCCACCGCCCCCACCGAACCCACCGCGCCCGTTCCCATCGTCGCGTTCACCATCGTCCCACCCACCGCGATCGACGCGCGCGCGCGCGTCCGAAGTCTCTCGCGCCGCCGCCGCCGCGTCCCCTTCGAAGACGCTCGCCTCGCCCTTCGTCGTCCCCGTCGTCTCCACGGACTCCCCGGCCGACGCGGAAGACGACGCGCGACATCCACCGTCGTCTCCCCCGCGCGCGCGCGCGAGCACGCTCGTCTCCCGCGCGCGCGCGCGCGAATTCCGCACCGCCGTCGGCACCCATCGTCGACGCGTCGTCGTCGTCGTCGTCGCGTGCGCGCGTCGTCGTCGTCGCGCGCGCGCGGGTGACGCGGACGCGACCGCGACGCGCGCGCGAGATGGCATCGTCGAGCGTCGAGCGTCGATCGTCGCGATGTGACGACGACGATTCGATTCGATCCATAAATTCGTCAATTCGCGTCAATTCGCGCGCGACGCGGATGAATGGATGAAGGGAATGATTCGATCGATGTATCGGTGCGTTCGTGCGTTTGATTGAATCGTGCGAGGTGCGCGCACGTTCGATGCGTGCGTGACGACGCGCGCGAGTCGACGGCGCGAGCGTCTGTCTCCTAATCCTCGTCCATGGCGACGGGCGCGTCGGCGTCGGCGTCGGCGTCGGCGTCGACGGCGGGCGCGGCGGCGGCGCCCGCGCGATAGGCGGTCATCTCGCGTTCGTACCGAATCTTATCCTCGTCCGCCTGTTGTTGGTACACGTTCTTCTCCTCGTCGGTGATCGTCTTCCATCGTTCGCCGAGCGCCTTGGCGACGTCGGTGATCCCAAAGTCCGGGTTCGCCGCGGCGACTTCGGCGCGCTTGGCGGCGGAGAAGAACATGTACGCCGAGAGGGCGCGTTTGGGCGCGTTTGGATCCTTCTTGGCGCGTTTACTCTTCTTACCCTTTGGTGACTTTCTGGACTTTTTCGACGGTTCGTCGCTCTCGGATTCGGAATCGCTGTCGGTGGGTTCGCCGCCGTCGGATTCGCTTCCCGCGGCGAAGTCCTCGTCCTCCTCGCTGTCCTCGTCGTCTCGCGCGACGTACCCGTCGTCGTCGTCGTCGGACGCCTCGGCGATGATCTCGTCAGCGCGAGCGTTGGCGTCGACGTTGGAGATGCGAACTTGCTTGGCGGTCAAGAAGTTGACTAAATTTTGAAACTCGGAGCGCTGAATGCCGTGGAAATCGTACGAGGAGCCGCTCTTCATGTTGATGGAGACGTCAAACGTTCGCCCGCTCGAGTGTCCGCCCGCGGCGTGACGCTCAAACTCAACCTCGTCCACTTCGCTATAGTGTAACAACAGCGGCGGCTTCGGGAGGTAGAAGAACGCCTTTTCGAGCGGGTAGAGGAGACCGACGTCCGCCTTGTGAGAGACGCGAATGGCGTGACCGCCGGCGGAGGCTTGGAACAAGCTCTGTCTCGTCAACTTGACACCCGCCATGTTCTTCAACACGCGCACGAACACCTCGCCCGCGGGACCGTCGTAGACGGATTCGAGCGTGGGAAACTTTTCCTTCATCTCCGCCTCCAATTTCGGCTCCACCGTGAGATGCTCGTCGTCGTTGAACATGGCGAGAATGTGCGGGTAAAACGTTTGCCCCTTGCGAATCGGAGGATCGAGCGCGATGACGGCGTGCGATTGATTCGAGTGCGGTTTCGGGAGCAAGTACACGCGCACGATCGAGCTGTACTGTACCTTGAAATCCAACGTGCTCGATTGCATCTTCATGTACGTGTGATGCAATTCCATTGACACCTTGCCTCTCGGCACAACCATGGAGACGCCGTCGAAATCCGCCACCGGTTCGCCCGCCTCGGCATCCGCGGCGGCGATGGACATGATCGCCGCTTGCACACGTTTCGCCGCGGTGTCCTCGGGATCTTCCGGATCGGCACCGGCCCACGTCTCGTTCCCGGGAGGGACGTAAAAAGACATCTCCACGAGAGAATCCTTCTCCGCCACCGTATCGTCGCTGTGAAACTGCATCACCACTTCATTCTTCCCCACCACCGTCGTCTCCGCGATGTATTTGCCCTCAATCTCAAACTGCGTCTTTCCACCGACCTCAAACACCGCCCCTCGCCCCTCGATCGCGACGTCTCCCCAATTCCGTCCGTTCACGTTGATCTTCTTCTCCGCCGTCGAGCACCCAAACGTTTTTTCGGCGAACTCCGCCGCCAACCTCGCCTCCTCCGCCCGCATACCCCCCAACACGAGCGACTGCCCATCGCTCGATCGCACCCGCAGCATCCCACCCGTCGGCGCTTCGCTCCAGTGCACGGCGCTCACCTTATCCGCGGCGATATCGAGAGACCGCGTCTCCGCGCCCGCGCTCGCGTTCGCGCCTCGAAACCGCGCGCCGATCTCTCGCCCCATCGTCAACTCCCCCGGTTCGCCCGCCCCTCGACCGACGGCGCGCGCGGTGACCGCGAACGCGTCCGCCATGACGACCGCGCGACGTTCGCGCGCGTTCGAGTCTCCTCTCGCCTCTCGAGTCGAGTCTCGCGACGTCGAGCGTCGATGGATGGTTTTTCAAAAACCAATCGATCGATCGACTCTTCGACGCGCGGAAGACGTCACGCGCGCCGTTCGGTTCGGTTCGCGCGTTCGCGAGACGTTCGCGAATGCGTCGTTCGTTCCTCGTCGGTTCGCGCGAGACGCGAGACGCGCGCGCGACGTCGAATGAGGACGTCCGTCCGTCGCGTCATCGGTCGCGTCCCGTCCGAAAGACCCGAGTCCCTCCGTCGTGTCGAGTCATGACTCGTCACCACACCTCCGTCATCATCATCCCACGTCTTCCCTCGTCCGCACTCACCGCCGCATCGCATCGTCGCGTCGACATGATCGCCGCGTCTCACGCGCGCGCCGCCCCCGCCCTGAACTCTCTCATCGCCCGTCGCGTCTCCAGCGCGCGTCGCGCGACGTCCACGACCACGCGCGCGGCCGCCCCGTTCGAGGTGCCGGCCCAATACACCTCGGTCGTCCCGTGCGGCGCCGGCGTTCTCGTCAAGGTGGCGGCCGCGGAAGCGGTGACCAAGGGCGGGATCGTGCTCACGGAGAGCGCGCAGCGTAAACCCACGAGCGGTGCGTGAAAGGATCGACGCGCGATGCACCCCTTCCCCTCGCGCGGGACCCGAGGCGGCGGCTTGAGGGTTTGAGCGCGCGCGGGGACGCGAGGACGCGACGCGTGGACCCCGCGCGCGCATCGATCGATGGATGACTGACCTCGCGATGATTTATTTTCGCAGGCGATGTCTCGGCCGTCGGTCCGGACGTGAAGAACGTGACGACGGGCGCGACGGTTTTGTACAGCAAATTCGGCATCGGGTGCACGGATATGGTCGTCGACGGCGTCGAGTACACGCTCATCAAAGAACAAGATCTCATCGGTACCCTTCCGTCGAGCGGTGCGCGCGCGAACGATATTCCCAAGCTTCAACCGTGCGGTGATCGCGTGTTGTTGTCGGTGGAAAGCGCGAGCGCGGAGACCAAGGGGGGCATCCTCCTCACCGAGGGTTCCAAGGAGAAGCCCATCGTCGGCACCGTCGTCGCCGTCGGTCCGGGTAAGGCTGACGACGACGGCGAGGTCAAGCCCCTGACCTTAAAGGCGGGAGACAAGGTCATCTACTTCAAGTACGCCGGCGATCAAATGTCCGACGAGGAGGGCAACGCCTTCGTCGTCTTGCACGAAAACGACTGCTTGGCCAAGTTGTGAGTCGCGCTCGACGTCTCGACGTTCCTTCGTTCGTTCCTTCATTCGTTCCTTCATTCATCGGAAAATCACACA
>CEUM01055291.1_pt1 | contig 15745 bp, 13 predicted proteins | sample 356421 | NCBI WGS metagenome assembly CEUM01 (sample SAMEA2622716, study PRJEB7988) | marine metagenome | biome: marine biome (ENVO:00000447); feature: surface water layer (ENVO:00002042); material: "saline water (ENVO:00002010), including plankton (ENVO:xxxxxxxx)" | depth 5 m | reverse complement strand
GATAGCGCCATAGTATTTGAAGGAGATAGCGATAATTTTGAAACTAGATTATTCGCAGCAAATCCTACTGCAGATAGAGTTGTCACTATACCTGATGCTACGGGAACTATAGTTTTTAAAGACACAACTGATACTTTAACAAATAAAACTATAAATTTAGCAAATAACACAGTGACTGGAACAACTGCTCTATTTAATACTGCTTTATCAGATGGCTCATTTACAACATTAGCAGGAACAGAAATTTTAACAAATAAAACTTTGACTGCTCCTCTTATAAATAATCCTAAGCTTAAGCTTGGAGCTTCTTTAAATGACTCGAATAATAACGAGTTGATTAAATTTACTCAAACAGCAGGTGCTATAAATGATATAACTATTGCAAATGGAATATTTAATACGGATCCAAAAATATCAGCTACAGGTGATTCTAGTAATGTAAACTTGATGTTAGCTGGAAAAGGTGTAGGATCTGTAGAAATAGCAAAAGCGGCTTACTCTTCATCAACAATTACTGCAAATGGAGCAGCTAGCACTGGTCATACTTTTATTATAGGTAACAAAGGATCTGCGTTAGCTGTAAGTTTAGCAGCAGGAACAACAATTGGTGAACATAAAATTTTTAGTAATAAAGGTGCCGGTACTATGACAGTTACTCCGTCACCGTTCGCTAATGGAACGTCATTTGCACTAGTACAAAACAGATCAGCTGAGTGTATATGGGACGGAACAAATTGGTTTTTATTAGGGTTTGGAATGAGAGACTCATCCGCCGGCGGAATAACAATATCATAGGAATAGAAAATGCCAGCAATTATCACAGACGTATTTAAGAAAAAATTAATACAAAAAATATTTACAGACGTGTCAAACGACAGTGATCAGTTTTATATTGGAATAGGAAAATCTGAACAGTGGGATTCAGCTGAAAATGTTCCTACACCTAAAGATTCTTTAAGAGACGTAAGACAACTTAGATCTGGTTTACAATCTCTTAAAAAGACTAATGACGTTTCTTTTACCATTCCGCGTTATAATTGGACACCGGGTATTTACAACGCATTCGATGACAACTTTACAGAGATACCTAATACCAGTTACTACGTACTAACAGAAGACAATCAAGTTTACATTTGTTTACAACAAAGTAAAGATACCAATGGAAATCCAAACACTTCTACTGTAAAACCAACTGGAACATCTACGAAACCATTTAAAACTTCAGATGGATATGTATGGAAGTTTTTATATTCTTTAAGTGCGATAAGAGCTAGTAAATTTTTATCATCTAACTTTGTTCCAGTAGAAAAAGTTTTAGACTCTTCAGAACTTGGAAGAACCTTGACAACTTCTGAGATCGTACAAGATGCTGTTCAAAATGCGGCATCGCCCGGTCAAATTCTTGGAATACAGATGATTAATAACGGAAGTGGATATACCGGAAGTACTGTATCGGTAACAATAACAGGTAATGGAACAGGAGCTACAGCTACAGGAACAGTAAGTGGCGGCGCAGTAACAAAAATAGAATTAGATTCTTCAACTGATAGCTGTTTAAAATTTGGCCATGGTTATAACTTTGCTGGCATAACCGTTGCTAATCCAGCTAGCGGGACTAACATTGCAACTGCTCGAGCTGTGATTGGACCAGATAGTGGACTAGGAGCAGATCCTAGAAACGAGCTTTTATCAACTTCACTTATGTTTAATGCTAAACCTGACGGTACTGAAAGTACTACTCAAGCCGTAAGTGGTGAAACTACAGGAGGTTCATCATTTATTATAGATCAAGATTTTAGACAAGTTGCTATAATGAGAAATTTAAAAGATTCTGCTGGAGTAGTAGCTTTTACTGGAACAAGTGGAAAAATATTACAGTACTTAAATTTTACGAGTAATCCAACGTTTTCAAAAGATGCTATAATTACTGGAGCAAATGGAGCGCAAGCAGTAGTTGATACTACTGATAGTTCGAGAGTTTGGTTTCATCAAAACGATTCAACTGGATTCAAACCATTTGCGGGTGGAGAAGTAGTTACAGGAAGCGGTACTTCCGCTACTTTAGATTCTGCCAATGGTTTTTTAAGAAACGGAGACATTGATAAATTTAGTGGAGAGATTCTATATATAGAAAATAGAGCACCGGTACAAAGAAATAACAACCAGACAGAAGATCTTAAAGTTGTAATAACATTATAAGGTATAAAGATGGCGACTACATTAACTAGTAATACTTTTTCCTCTACGTATAAAGATGATTTTAGAGATAGTGACAACTATCATAAGATACTATTTAATACTGGAGTAGCTTTACAAGCAAGAGAACTAACACAAATACAAACTATTCTTCAAACACAAATTCAACGATTTGGCGATAACATATTTAAAGAAGGAGCAGTTGTAAAACCCGGTGGAGCTAATCTTCAAGCAAAATACGAGTTTATAAAATTAAATCCATCAACAGACGTGACTAATAACTCAACTTGGATCGGCGCAGTTTTTAATGAAACTGGTACAAATTTACAAGTAAAAGTTTTAGAATATATAGCAGCAGATGGATCAAAAATTTCTCCTCTTAATGGAGGTTTATCTGACCCAGGTACTGTTTACGTTCAGTACGTTAATACAGGAACTTCTGGAGGAGCCAACACTATAAGAGTTACCGCAGGAGGAACTTTAACTGGCACAGGAACTGCGCTTGGTCAAACTTTAAATGTGCAAACTACTAATACAATTGGAGTAAATCCAGCAGTTGGCGTAGGTATACTTGGAACTTTAAAGTCAGGTGTTTATTATGCTAGAGGTAATTTTGTATTTACTCAAGATCAATCAAAAGTTATATCAAAATACACAGATCAGTTAGATGACGTTCTTGGATATAAAGCTGTAGAAGACATAGTCACAGTCACTGATGATACAGGATTGTTTGATAATCAAGGTGCTGTTCCAAACACCTCTGCTCCCGGAGCCGATAGATACAGAATTAAATTAACTTTAGCTTTAGAAAGCGAGACAGTTGCCAGTGATAACTTTGTTCCAGTGGCTAAAATAGTTGAAGGTGTAATATTTTCTGCTAATGATACCATTGACGCTTTTAACATACCAAACGAAATTATAGCAAAGAGAATAGCTGAAAATTCTGGAGACTACATAGTAAAGCCTTACACTGCAAACTTCGAACTAGACTCTGAAAATACTCATATCTTGCTAAAAGTAAGTGACGGTGTAGCAGTGGTTGATGGATTTAGAGCTGCAAGAAATTTCCCAACTACTATAAGATTAAGAAAACCAATTAACACTAAATTGATTGATAACGACGTTGTAGGTGTCAATTATGGAAACTACGTTATAGTTAATCCTGCATTAGACAGCAGCGGTAATACTCCAAACATAACTACACTAGAAAAATTAAATTTAAAAGATAGCGCGGTTTTTGCAAGTGGTACTACTATAGGAACTGCAAGAGTTAAAGCTGTAACTGAAGATGGCTCTAAATATCGTTTTCATATGTTTGACGTAAAGATGAACAGTGGCCAAGCATTTAGAGACGTTCAAAGTATTGGAACTAGTGCAACAAATTATTTTAAGCCAGAAAGAGAAGGTACTCCACCAAAAACAATATTAAAAGAAACTGATAAAAATACTTCAGTGTTTGCACTATCAAAGCCAAGACCGGCAGCCATATCAAGCATATCTATGACAGTTCAAAGAAGGCATCAATTAACAGCAACTGGTGGTAGTGTATCACTTCCTACTTTAAGCGGAGCATCTAACGAGACGTATGATAACACAGGTGATTGGATAGTATCTTCAGTAGATAGTGATATAATAACAAGTGGGTTGACAATAAGCGACGGTGGTAGTACTTCTGCATCTATTTCTGGATTACCAGCATCTACTGGAGTTTATGAAGTGTTAGCCTACGTTAGAAAAGGCTCAGCGACAATAAAAAATAAAACTTTAACCACTAGAACTATCTCAGTAGCTGGAAGTCTATCTCAAATAAAATTAGGTAAGCCAGATATTTTTGACGTGACAGCACACGTTAAGCACGATGATAGTAACGTAAGTTTTTTAAACAGATACAGATTAGACAATGGACAAAGAGATAATCACTATGACGTTGGAGCTTTAAATCTTATCGCGGGTCAAACAGCTCCAGCAGATAGTTCAACTATTACATTTAGATATTTTGAACATACTGCAGGAGATTTTTTCTCAGCGCAGTCTTACTCAGATCCTGTTACCTATGATAAGATTCCAAGTTTTAGAAGAAACACTGGTGATGTTATCAGGCTATTTAACGCACTAGATTTTAGATCAGTTAAGAGCGGAGTTGACAGTGAGTTTTCGAGCTCTGGAGCTTCTGTACAAGAATTGCCACAACCCGGGACTTCAGTAGAAGCTGATATCACATATCACTTAGCTGATTCAGGAAAGTTAGTAATCGATAAACAAGGTATAATTAGATTTGTAAGAGGAACCTCTGCATTTAGTCCAGCGTTTCCAAACAGACCAGACGAGACTTTAGGCTTATATGATATAAGATTAAACGCAAATACTTTAAATGACTCTGATACTTTTATGAGAAAGATAGAACATAAAAGATTTACTATGAAAGACATAGGAGTGCTAGAAAATAGAGTTAGTAAATTAGAAGAATTTGCTTCATTAAGTGCTTTAGAAATAGACACTAGACACTTTCAAGTATTAGACTCAGCGGGTAACGATAGAACAAAAGCAGGATTTGTCGTCGATAATTTTACAGACCATACTAGATCTGCTACGTTCTTACCAGATTATCGAGCATCTATAGATCCAATAGACAAGTGCTTAAGGCCTGCTTTTGTAGATCAAAACGTAAAACTTATTTACGATCAAGCTGCTTCTAATACCGCAAACGGCGGCGTGGCTAAGACTGTTATAAAAGGTGATAACATCTACATAGCACATGATTCAGCAGCTTACATAAGTCAAACTTTGGCTAGTAAATCAATAGGAGTTAATCCATTTAGCGTAGTCATATATGACGGCGTTATAACGCTATCTCCAGCTTCTGATGAATGGAGAGACACTAATAGACGTCCAGATAAAATTATATCAGGTGGAACTAGATTAAACACTGCTAACGCTTTTAACTGGGGAAATTGGGGTTGGAACTGGGCTGGTATACCAGTAGAAAACTTAAATATAGGTTCTCGAACTGGTCAAATAGGCAACGCTGTAAACAGAGTTGTTAGTGAAGAAACTGTATTAGATTTAGTAGAAGATAGAGTATTACAAGTAGCACTATTACATTTTATGAGAGCTCGTAAAGTATACTTTAAGTGCGAGGGAATGAGACCTAACACAAGAGTGTTTCCTTTTCTCGATGGCGTAAACATATCAGATTTTGCTAGAGAAGAAACTTTCCAGTTCTACGGTCAAAAAGATGAAGATTTTGGAAATACTTTAAAAAATATTACAACACATCCAGACGGTTCTGGTGTTTTACAAACAGACGCCAATGGAGCAGTTGAAGGAACCGTTATAATACCAAATAATGCAACTACTAAATTTAGAGTTGGCACAAAAGAATTTAAAATATTAGACATAAGTGTCGACAACGAGAAAGACGCGGCTTGCATTGCTCGAGCTCCATATACTGCCAAAGGGTGGCTAGACACTAAAGAAGCTACTTACACTTCTACAAGAGTTCTAAACGTTCAAGGATTTACAGTAAGTTACAACAGAGGTGGAGACGGTGGTGATGATGGCGGTGATGATGGACCAGATGGATCAAAAACCTCACCAGATACCAATAGCATGTATTCAAATGACGCTCAAGCTTCAGTTCAAGGTGGCCATGGCCACGTTGGAGGCGGCGGAATGGACATTGGTACCACACCTGACAACACATCTAGTACATCCAATGGTAATTCTTTTTCAGATCAAATATCGGTATAATATGAAAATTATAAACAAAATACAAAAAGCGAGTTAAGAATGGCATTAAATTCATTAGGGTATCAATTAAATAAGCAACCAATTGCCCAATCATTTTATGTAGATAGAACTAGTGGAATCTACGTTACTTCGGTAGACTTATTTTTTAGTCAAGTTGCAACTGATTTTCCAATTCAAATACAAATCAGGCCAATGGACAACGGGTTACCATCTTCATCTCAAATAATACCTGGGACTATAAAATTATTAAGTGGTCTTAACAATTCAGATAATGTATCAGCTGACTGTACTACGTCAGTTAATTTTAAATTTGACGAACCAGTATACTTAAAAGGAAATCAAGATTACGCGTTAGTTGTCACTGCTGATTCTAAAGACTATAAGATATTCGTTTCTGAAACAAATGAGTTTGTCATAGGTTCTACAGAAAAAAGAATAAATAAGCAACCTTCACTAGGTAGTTTGTTCTTCACACAAAACGGAGTTACATTTTCTCCAGCACAGAGCTTAGATCTTGCTTTTAAAATAAATAGAGCTCGATTTCAGCACACTCAAGCCAATGTCATATTACATAACGCTTCAATTCCTCCAAGAAGACTAAGAAACGATCCTATTAGCGTTGATAGCGGGTCTACTAAAGTGACAGTACTAGAAAATGGAACTGGATTACTTCCCGGTGATAACGTTAAGATAACAGGAGCAACCGCAGTTGGAGGAATTTCAGCAGCTACTTTAAATAAAGCTGCAGGTTACTCGGTAGATTCAGCTGATTGGACAGGGTTTACTTTTAATGTAGACTCTGCTGGCCTTGGTGCAACTTCGAACGCGATAGGTGGTGGATCTTTAGTACAAGCCACAACTCAGATGCCATTTAGTATTATACATCCAAACATTATCAACTTAACTCCTAATAGAACGAGCATGACTGGATCAATTAAAGTGACTAACTCTACTTCGTTTGCGGCAAGAACTGGTACTGAAACTCCTTACACTGGAAAAAATATTGCTCAATTTGTAGGTGTAAAAATAAATGAAGATAACGTAGGTGACGTCTACAATGTAGTAGCTAATCCAGCGAACGAAACTACTAAGATTGGATCAGGAATAAAATCGTTAGATATGCAATTTGTAATGAGATCCTCTGACTCGGCGGTGTCTCCAATGATAGACATGCAAAGAGCGTCAATACACTTGATACAAAATATTATAGACAAGCAAGATTCTGCTGGAAATAATTTAGAAGGATTTAACAAGCCACTTACCTTTGTTAACGAAACTTCTGCTAAAGAAGGAAGTTCAGCAGCCAAGCACATAACAAGAACTGTAGTTTTAGAAAATGACGCAGTTGGTATTAGAGTTCTCTTAACTGCAAACAGACCAAAAGGAACAGACTTTCAAGTATTTTTTAGAACAGCCACTGGTGACGAGATAATAGAAGATAAAGACTTCACTTTACAAGCTGAAGAGACTAATAATCCTGAAGATAATAGAGTTGGTGTATATAGAGAGTACAGGTATCTGATTGGTGGACTAAATGGTTCTCTAAAATCATTTACAAAGTTTCAAATTAAGATAGTAATGAGAAGTGAAAATAATGCGAAAGTTCCAAAGATTAAAGACTTAAGAATGATAGCGCTTTCAGTATAATGAGTTATTTAAAGATTGAAGGACATGAAGGATACGTTAAAGATCCAAATACTGGTGTGGTCTTGAACGTTAATCAAGAAGAGATAGCCGCGGCTAAGATGAGAAGAGCTTTAAGAAAACAACAAGAAGAAGATATAAATAATCTAAAGAATGAAGTAAGTGATATTAAAAACATGTTAGGTAAAATAATAGAGAAACTCGATGGCAGTAACAGTAATTAATCTTTCAGATCCGGTATCAACTTTTGTTACCAAAACAAACACGGTGTCGAGCGACGTCGGTGATAAAGCGGCATTAACTACAACGGCTAAAAGTAATCTAGTAGTAGCGATAAACGAGATCAACACGCAATTAGATAAAGTTGACTCTGCTGATGTAGTACAACTAATTAAGGCAAGTCTTCAAAAAGATAGTGCAAATGGAATAGGTTTTGATTCTGCACAAGGAAGATTTTTTGTACCAATCGGAACCATTAATACTGACATGATAGAGAATCTTGCAGTTACAACTCCTAGAATAGCCGCGGATGCAGTAGATGGAACTAAGATTGCAGATGATGCTATTAATTCAGAGCACTTTGTTGATGGTTCTATAGATAGCGAACATCTAGCTTCTTTAGTTATATCGACCGGAAAGATACAAGCAGATGCTATAACAGAGGCTAAGATAGGCGATGACGCTGTAGGCTCAGCTCAACTAAAAACATTATCAACATTACTCATAAAAGACTCGGCAGGAAGCACGTTAAAGACGATACACGGCGCAGGAGCCTAGTACCATGGCGATAAGAAAGCCACTATATAATGATGGTAATAACCTCAGAGAAATGACTTCGGCTATGATCACTGCGATACAAAGTCGCTGTGTATTTCTTTTTGCCGGAAACCCGAGCGTAAATCTTGCTGTCGTAAGTAGTGGTGGATCTCTAGGTTCTATGTCAGACACGAGGTTACAAGCTGGTATCGCACAAGAGAGCTCTGGTGATGGAGATACAACACACGGAGACGCTGGCGACTTTCCAGCTACTAGTGGTGCACCGCAAGTTACGCCTATAGTTTTTGATAAGATAAACCAAGTCAACGCCAGCTTAAGCGCTCCAACGGACACTAACAATAGGTTATATCCAGCTTACTATGATGGTAGTGGCACTATTCAAGCGATGACTGCAACAGACATGTTTGACACTTTTATTACACAAGCCATTGACGACTTAGTTGGTAATCACGTTACTAAACATGGAACTTTTACAATAGACACTTCAAGTTCTAAGACAGGTCACACATTAATATCAAGTACTCCAGTTTTTACAGACACTCGAGCCAACACTGCCGCGTACGCGGCAGGATCTATTCCTGAGACAAGAGATCAACCGCATGACATAAATAATTTTTTCTTGCACTATACAGATCAGACTGGAACTGCTCCTGCTATTCAAAATCCTGTTAAGATAGATAGTGGAAACAATATAGCTAACTATGAAAAGCCAGCTTTTGATGCCATATTAGCAGCAGAAATACGACATCATGCAGTTAACACCGTTGGTTCTAGAATAAATTATAGCATAAACGGAACTGGAAACAACAGAGGTTCGGGCATGGTTGATACTAGACTAGACGCAGCTTCACGACAGACGAGAATAGTAGGATCTGTTGGTTCTGCCGTATATCGTGCACAAGACTTCCCAGCCGGTACTGCTCAAACTGTCAATACATATTTTTTAAGAATTACGAGGAGCTAAAGATGATACACCCAAAACTTAAATTCTCCAGAGCTCACTTTCTAAATGATGCGAGAACAACAATTGAAGCTTTTTGGACTGATGGAAAGCGAGAAAGAGTAGAATACATAGAAGCAAAAGAAGGTGACGTACATTACGAACACTTGTTAAAATTTATAGACATTGATGCCTTACACGAAGCCACTTATAAGCATATCAAAGAACAAAACGAAGCGTTTGAAGATTCTGTGATTAAAATTGCTAAAGAAAGAGGAATGGTATATGACTTTAACGAGCAACACAGTGATGTTCATAAAGCTTTTGCTCAATTTTTATTTGGTGATTTTGATCCCGAAAGAGACAAAGAAAAATTATTTTTATATAAACTAGCTTTGTTTGAAACTTCTAGCGTTAAAAGTGAAAGAAAACATTCTAAGAAGAAAGAGCTAAGACAAGCAAAAACTATTAGAGAAGCTACTCAAATCGCTTTGTCTATGGGTAGTACGTCATAAAGATTCTGTAAGCCTAAACTGGCCTTTCTCGTATTTATTAGAGCAACTGTAACTGCAATTTCTTATTGGATTTTCAGATTGTATAACGTAAGGTAACTCTTTCCACCATAGATTGCTTAATATATCTTTTAAGTTTTTCTCATAAATGTTGTTATTGTAGTTATAGTACTTTCGAGCAAAGGGATGATGTTCTATCCATTTTTTATTTTCCATTATAGAAGCATTTCCAAAAAAGCAACAAGGCCAGACGTTTCCATCAAAATTTATATTTAGTGTGTTGGTTAAAGACCAGCCACAAGTTGGCATACTAACCAAACTTGGTATTCCAGTTTTGTTTATTTGAGCTCCTTGTTTTTTAAAGTTATCTGCCCAATCATTAGTTACTTCTTGTAAGCTAAGTTCAATGTTATTTTCATCATAAAAAGTGTACGTATTATTTTTTCTAAACCTGTCACTTATAACTGATGAATGTTTTTCTGATCCATATTTTTTACACAAGCTAGTAATTTCTTCTAAATGTTCTTGATTGTGTTTAAATAATACAGTCTGCGTTTCAACTATAACTCTGTCTTTAAATTCTGAGCATATTTTTACGTGATCTAAAACTTTTTGCAAATCAGTATTTCTTCTGTAAAGACCATGCATTTCTTGATTTATTCCGTCCACTGCAAACACGAGAATTAATCTTCTATCATTATATCGTGATTTATATCTTACGGCTAAAGAGCAAAGTTTCCACCAATACAGTTCATCTCTCATACTTCCATTAGTGTTGATAGTAACTATTATTCTTGGAGCCGAGCTTAAAAAGTGTTCTACAATTTCAAGTGCATGAGGATGCATCATGTGATCTCCCCATGTAGGACAAAGTTGTATGTGATGATAATTAAATAACTCTTCTTTAGTAAAAGCGTTTTGTATTTTTTGGAAAGGTACATGCATTAGTGGAAGTTCTTTTATATTTTTGCCGGCAAAAGATAATTTTGCTCCTTTAGTAGAATCAATTCTAGAACATTGCGGACATTTTGCGTTACAGTACGTTGTAGTATCTAAAACTATGTTGTAATGTCTTCTCCAATTTTTAAATTTACTTGAGTCGAGAAATTGTTTCATGAAAGTCCTTATTGACTTGGTGTATTAAATGCGCGCCAGAAGTTGTTTCGGTTATTATATCATCTAAAATATAATTCCACTGTATTCCTATATTGTTAAACTCTATGTTATATTTCTCTAAGAGATAAGAAAAATATACTTCGTTATTTTTTATCCATGCTTTTGACATTAAATCTGGATATAAGTTATCTTCAATAGCTAGGGCTAATTTTTTGTTCATGTCATTCATTCTTTCTGTAAAAGATAATTTTTCTACAGAATTTTTATTCGCGCATATGACACCGGTGTTAACGATATTTTCACTTCCTACTATATCATCTATCATTAACATAGCATTTTTAGCACAAACTTTAGAATACATCATCATAGGAGAAATGTACTGGTTATCTTTAGTAATTTCTGATATGTGTTTTATGTTTTTTCTGCTATTTATTTCTATGGTGTAATCGTATATGCTAACTTTATTAAAGTTAAAACTTTTAAATATATTTTTTTTAGTTATAGGTATTATGTCCATATCAAAATAAACTACATTATCATAATATTTACTTAGTTCTTCAAGTTTAAATATTTTATCGAATTGAACATTTACGTAATCTGTTGACGTAGGATTAAACACTTCATAGTCGGCGTTGCACAAGAGAGCGTATTTTTTCTTTAGTTCAATTAATGTGTGTTTATATTTTTTAACAGATTCTTTTTTGTAATCAGTTACAGATGCGTGTTCTTCTGTTAAATCTGACCACACACTATAAATTATATTTTTTGACATGTTCTTTAATAAATTTAAAGTTTTTGTTAATTGCGTGAACTAACTTAGTTTTTTTAGGAATATGATTAATAAGTCCTCTATACGGAAAATGCCAAACGTCATCTAATTTTATTAAGTTAACATTATTAACTTTCATCTTAAAGCTAAATAATGTTTCATTATCATATCCAAAACAATTTTGTATGAACCTAGGCCAAAAGCCTTCTTCATTTTTTATTTTATGCATAAATTTTAACGTATCATCAAAGTCTTTAAAGTAGTTTAATTTTTTTAAATTATTTTTATTAGCTAAAACTATTCCAGTATTATATACATCATTTTCTCCGCTGTAGCCTTCTTCGATTAGCATAGCTCTGCAATTCCAGTATTTAGCTTTAGGATCTCTCTGAGAAAAAGTTTTATTATTTTCTGAGAATCTTTTTTCTCTCTCTTTAATAATCATAGGATTTAAAAAAGTTAAGTAACTTTCGGGATTTCTTTCATGGTTAACTCTACAAGCTATACCACCTGAAGTATCTATTTCTTCAAAGATATTATCTTGTGTTAACGGCACTACATCAAAATCCATGTACAGTATTTCATCATAAATTTTGCATAGGTCATACATAATTTGTATTTTATAAAAATTAATTATATTGTATTTAGAGATAAAGGGATAAGTATCTTCAAAGTGTTTTCTGTAAGCTTTCCACTTCTCGTCGTCTTCGTATAATATATAGGGTATGCCTAATTTACGAGCGTAGTTCTCTTGTTTATCTTTTAAAAAATTATAATTGTTTTTAAATTCATTTTTGTTTTTAATATTTTTTTGATAATCATGATCTTCCTCAAAGTCATTATTATCAAAATCTATGTAAATGCTAAATATGACTCTCATTTGCCAATCATCATAAATCTATCGTATTCGTCTTTGTGTCTCTTTGTTCCAGAATATAATACGTTTTTTAAAGGAATGCTTTTTACAAAATCTTCTAAAGTATCTTTACAGTTAATATGGCTGTCAACTTCATAATAATTATTAGATTGTAAACAAACTATCATGTTCGGATGTTTTTGTTGTAAAACGAAAGATAGTTCTTCATCGTCTATGTGCTCACATGCGGTGCACACGAGTATTCTATCATAATAATTATGATTTAAAAAATCTTCTAAACCATCTATTGTTTTAAAATGAATATTGTCATGCATCTTCAATTTTCGCGCTATCTTATTACAAACTTCATCTAATTCTATGTTAAGTATTTTATTTTTAAATCCAGATTCAGCGAATAAATGTGAGAACAAACCATACCAGCTTCCTATCACCACACATTCTTTGTATTCACTGTTAATTAACTTATTTAATTCTTCTACTGCCCACACTTTATTCATGATTTGTCCTTCACTAAAAGAATCAAGAACATCTTTAAATCTAAATAAGTCGTATTTTTTATCGTAAGCTGTCGTATTATAGATGTCAGTTATAACATTAAGTATCTTTCGATACATCGATGGTGTTATATATTCCATTGTCAAAGTTTCTCCACTGTATCTTTTCATGCCAAAAAAATCTGTCAATTCCTTTATATTTTCGTGTATGGTAATCTATGTTTTTACTAAAGATATTCCAAATGTAAGAATTTTGTTTAGACGTCCAAGCAAGAACTGAGCTATTTAATTCTGTATCATATGCATGCTCGCTGAAGAATTTATCTTTTTTCCAAGCGTCTTTCATGAATGTAGGATAGTTCCAATCAATATTGTTTATGTATGGAAACGGATCAGAAAGTATTTTAATGTCTAAGTCAAACAGTACACACTTTCCTTCTAGTTCAAAATCTTCTCTAAACAGGTGCATCTTATTCCACCACCTCATTAGTTTTGGTTTTGGTGGAATGTTTATACAATCTATAATTACGTCTGACTTGTCTTCTGTAAAACAGTAAAACTTTGCAGACGTATATGGACTAAGAGCAATATAGATTTTATTTACGTCATCAGCACTGTATTTAGTGCCGTGTTTCAATAATATAATGTTCATAAACTTATTTATAAAACCTAATTTGTATAAATAGTTTAAAATGGCAGGGGCGTCTAGCGCGTCCGACAAAGAAATCAACTGGAGTATTTCATGGCCCAATTTCACGAATTTACCATTGACCAAGGTACAGATACCACCATTGAACTTAGTTTAGTAGACGCTAACGGATCAGCAAAAAATCTGTTAGGTTACACGGTTACAGGAAAAATCAGAAAAACTTACGGATCTGACAGCGCCTTATCCTTTACTACTCAGATCACTAGTAATACTGGAGGTACAGCAACTCTTTCTCTTACTAATGCACAGACTGACGCTATGAAAACTGGAAGACATGTATACGATGTAGAGATATCGCACACTGATAGTGGCGGTAGTACTATTCGCGAAAGAGTTCTTGAAGGCCGAATCCAAGTAACACCGTCAGTAACTAAGTGAGGAAGTAATGTCAATTAAGGTCACCACCGGCCAACAAACGTTCGTAAAAAAGATTGTAGTTGGTACACCTATAAGTACCGCACAAACTGGACTGTCTATCGATAACTTTTCTGATTTTAAAGTTGCTACAAAGTCAGAAGGCCAGATACTCGTATATGATTCAGCAGAGCAAGCTTTTAAAAACTACGACTTTCTCGTTGGTAACGCACTAGCAAAAGAATTCACTCCGGGTACCGATAAATTATTAATCCAGATAGACTCTGATAAAACTCCAGTAGTAACTGGTATCTCGACAAAAGGTCATATAGTACCAACAGCTGATAGCGCTTTTGATTTAGGTGATAGTGCTAAGAAGTTTAGAGATCTATACTTAAGTGGTGGTACGATACATCTTGGCAACATAGATTTAAAAGATTCTAGTGGAGGCTTTGCTGCGACAGACAGCACTGGTTCTCCAGTAAACTTTAACTTACAAGGTTCTATACCACAGATCAGAAGAATGTTCACAGGTGGTGGAGACCTATCATATGACACTGGCACTGGTGTATTTCAATTTGATGTCGAACAAGTTTATACAAAAGCCAATTTTGATTCTGACTTTAACGCAACTATTGATAGCGCGGCTCTCGAAGGCGTTGGCTTAAAGTATACTAATGCGACGAATACTCTTGACATAGACTCTTCAGAATTATATTCTTTCTTTAAACACGATGACTTCAATGACTTTGTAGCCGACGAACACATTGCACACAGTGGCGTGTCAATAACAGCTGGCTCTGGTTTGACTGGTGGTGGTAATATAGCTGCGACTAGAACCTTAAATGTTATCGGCGGTAAAGGTATTATAGCTAACGCCGACGATATACAAGTTGACTCCGCTAATGTTAAAAATATGTTCTCAGGTGGATCTGGTATTGGTGATAGCGTTAACGGAAACGGTGTTATCAAGATTGACTCAGCTGAGCTATACTCACTTTATAAACATGACGATTTTAGTGACTTCGTGGCCGATGAACATGTAGCCCATACTGGAGTATCAATCGTAGCTGGTAAGGGTTTAACTGGCGGAGGTAATATTGCGTCCAGTAGAACTATTGATATCGATTCAGCTAATGTCAGAGGAATGGTATCGGCAACTGACGCTGGTGGCGATGGTAGTTTTGCGTATAACAGCGGAACAGGCGTATTTACTTACACTGGACCAAGCGCAACAGAAATACGATCACATTTTTCAGCTCAAGGAGATTTAAGTTACGATTCTACAACTGGTGTGTTTCAGTTTGACGTAGAACAAGTTTATACCAAAGCAAATTTTGACAGTGACTTTAACGTTGCGATAGACAGTGCTGTCTTAGAAGGTGCAGGTTTAGCGTACAGTAATGCCACTAATACTTTGAGTATTGATTCATCAGAATTATACTCGCTTTATAAACACGACGATTTCAGTGATTTCGTAGCTGATGAACATGTAGCTCATACGGGTGTTTCAATAATTGCAGGTGATGGTTTAACTGGTGGTGGAAACATCGCGGCTACAAGAGATCTAAATGTTGTTGGTGGAAAGGGTATTATAGCCAACGCTA
>CEUM01052954.1_pt1 | contig 15780 bp, 16 predicted proteins | sample 356421 | NCBI WGS metagenome assembly CEUM01 (sample SAMEA2622716, study PRJEB7988) | marine metagenome | biome: marine biome (ENVO:00000447); feature: surface water layer (ENVO:00002042); material: "saline water (ENVO:00002010), including plankton (ENVO:xxxxxxxx)" | depth 5 m | reverse complement strand
CAAAGAGATGATTATGGAAATGAAAAGTTAGTTAGAATTAAAACAGTAATTCAGGCGGTTACCGGTGATTTGAGAATAGATGAGCCTAATAATAAATCTGGATTAAGAAAGGATAGTTTTCCGGAATATCCAATTTTTAAGAGTTTTGATGATTCCTATGCATATTACGATAGGCCCACAACCTTTGGAGGAGTATATAATAGAGACAGATTTTCATTTCATTTGGATACTTTTGAAATTGATAGTTTAGAAAGTTTTTCAGGAAAAGGTTTGAGATTTCCCGGCACATTTGAATCTGCTGATATATTTCCTGTGTTTCCTGACACATTAACTATGATGGATGATTATTCTCTTGGTTTTGAAAGAGAAGCTCCCGTTGATGGATTTCCATTGTATGGAGGAAAAGCAAAATATAATAATAAGATATATTTGAGTAACGAAGGATTAAAAGGAGATGGTGTGTTAGAATACTTAACATCGAGTACAAAATCTAATGAAATCTATTTCTTCCCTGATTCTATAGCTTTATTTACACAAGAATTTGTATTAAAAAAGGTAACTGATGGTATTGAATTTCCTCCAGTTAAAAATTCAGAAACTTTTGGATTATATGAGCCATATAATGAGAGATATAGGATTCATAAATTAAAATCAGATTTTAATTTTTATGAAAGTCAAGCTAAATTTAACGGAGATATAGTTTTAAAACCAACAGGACTTACAGGTAAAGGAATTATGAATTTAGAGAGTTCTATGATGGAATCTGATTTATTTACATATAATGCAGATTGGTTTGGTGCAGACACAGCTGATTTATCAGTATTTACAGATTTAGGAGGAATTGCATTTAAATCAAATGATCTAAAAACTCATATAGATTTGTCTAGTAGGACTGGAGATTTTTTCTCTAATGGAAAAGGTTCGTTTGTAGAACTTCCTGCGAATAAATATATATGTTATATTGATAAGTTGCATTGGGATATGGATAAGGAGATGTTGACTTTAGGAGATCAAGACCAGAATTCAAAAGGATCTAAATTTGTTTCTGTACACCCAAAACAGGATTCTCTTGCGTTTGTAGCAAAAACCTCTTCTTATAACTTAAGAGATAATGTAATAAATGTTAATGGTGTGAATGATATTTTAGTTGCGGATGTAATAGTCTATCCATCGCAAGGTTTTATTATAGAAAAAGATGCATTTATCCCTACTATTTTAAATGCAAGAATTCTTGCTAATAATAGTACTCAATATCATGAGTTTACTAATGCAAGTGTAAATATTGATGGAGGTGAAAAATATACAGCCAGTGGAGATTACACCTATAAAGATGCTCTTGGTGAAAGACAACATATTTTCTTTAGCGATATTTCAGTAAATGATGAAAAATCAACTATTGCAAGCGGAGAAGTTGATAATGTGGACCCATTTAAAATAGGTTCTAAATTTTTATTTAAAGGATCTGTGAACCTAACAGCTTCAAAAAGATTGTTAACATTTGATGGTTTTTTTAAGATGAAAAGTAATTGTAATTTAATTAAAGAAGAGTGGGTTGGTTTTTCTTCTGAGATTAATCCTAAACAAATTATATTTAAGTTAGATTCTGAGTTAAGGAATGATGAAGGTGATAGATTAGCTACTGGGATTTTAATGAATTTAGATTCAACTCATATGTATACATCATTTTTGAGTTTAAAGGAAAGGCCAATTGATGTAGAAATAGTTAGCGCAAATACCTATTTAAGTTATGATAAAAGGACTTCATCATTTATAATGCAAGGCAAGGACTCTACTTCAAATATATTTATATTAAATGAGAATAATTGTAAATCTCAAGCAGAAGGAGTAATGGATGTTAATATGGATTTTGGTCAATTAATAGTACAAAGTTTAGGATTTGCTGATAGAGATGAAAAAAATAATAAAACAGAATTTCAAATGTTTTTAATGCTTGATTTTATGTTTAATAAAGAAGCCTTGTCTATTATGTCAGAGGATATATTTGAAGCTTATGGGGTAACTGATTTTACTTTTGGAAAGTTCTATAGTAGGACACTTGCTCGTTTAGTAGGAGGGTCGAGATCGGAAGAACTGATGATTGATATTGAAGCTTTAGATGAATTTAAAGATTTTCCAAAAGAATTGAATAAAACATTATGTTTTACAGATATAACTTTGGCCTGGAGTGACAAACATCAGGCTTATATAAATAAAGGAAAGATTGGTGTTGGTAATATTTTTGATAGACAGTTAAATTCTGTAATGGATGGTTGGGTAAGATTAAGTAAAAAGAATGGAAATGATGTGCTGAATATTTTACTTAAAACTGAATTTGGAGATGTATATTTCTTTGAGTATAAGAATAATGTTATGTATTCTTATTCAACAAATGATGATTATAATAACATACTAATAAATATGAAGGCAAAAAATAGAAGAGCAGATGAAGACAAAGGAAAGCCTCCTTATCGATATGTTTATTGCTCTGAAGATAGGATGGAGCAATTCGAAAAAGAGATGCGTAATAGAGATTAATTGTTAAATTGGAAATTTTAATAAATGATTAACCCTGAACATATATTATTTTTATTATTAGCCTATCTTACGGGTTCATTTCCTTCAGCTGTGTGGGTTGGAAAAACATTCTATAATAAAGATGTTAGGGAGTATGGTAGTGGAAATGCGGGAGCGACTAATACATTTAGAGTGTTAGGCAAAAGAGCTGGAATTCCAGTTTTATTAATGGATGTTTTTAAAGGATGGGTCTCAGTAAATTATATCATTTTTGTTTCAAATGGTTGCAATCCATTTACAGATGTAGTTTCAGCATCACAATTTGAGATTCAGTTAGCTTTTGGTATAGCGGCAGTTATTGGTCATTTGTTTCCAATTTATACAGGTTTCAGGGGAGGGAAAGGTGTAGCGACATTGCTAGGACTGTTGATCGGCTTAAATCCGTTAGCTGCTATATCTTCAATAACAGTATTTGTTATTGTATTTTTTGTTAGTAAGTATGTTTCATTAGGGTCTATTTTGGCATCTATGGCTTTTCCTTTAGTAGTGTTTTTTGTATTACAAGATAAGGATGTAAATTCATCTTTAGAAATCTTCTCAATTTTTGTGCCAATTTTAACGTTAATAACTCATCAAAAAAATATTGAAAGATTGATTAGGGGAGAAGAAAATAAAGCTAATTTTGGTAAAAAGAAATAAACTATGGACTACACTAAAAAGACGGATGTTAGACAAAAATCTTTGATTTTACTAAATGACGATGTCAATGATTTTGATTATGTTATAGATTGTTTAGTATTAGTATGTAGTCACACTCCTATTCAAGCAGAACAGTCAGTTGTAATTACACACTATAGAGGTAGATGTGTGATAAAAGAAGGTTCGTTTTTAGATTTATTAAATCTTAAGAAAGATTTGACCTTATATGGTCTTGATTTAGAAATTAGATAAGTAAAAATTCTTTAATATTGCTTTAAATATATTTGCTGAAATTTTGGCTCTGTAGCTTAACTGGATAGAGCACCTGACTACGGATCAGGAGGTTAGGGGTTCGAATCCCTTCAGAGTCACTATTTATTTTTTCATTTTAATTTAATGTTGGTTTTTTGAAAAGACCATTGCAATTAATGTAACAGCAACTGCTATAAAACCTATTGAAACTAAAATATTAGCATAAGGATATGAATTGTGTTTTAAAAAGCCTCCAAAACATAATATTGCTATTGAAATTTGATTTAGTTTTTTCATTTTGTTCATTACATTTTTTATACCATTACATTGGATCATAACACGATAAGTACGTTACATCAATATATTCAAATTCACCACTGTAAATATTAAGTTTCCAGGCTTTAACAATTTCTGTGCATTCCCAATTTTCATAATCATAAATTACCACAGCAACAATACCTTCATCCACTTTTCCATCTAAAGCCATATTCGTCATAAATGTTTGGTTTTCTTCTAAAATAATTATACGACTTCCAATAATCTCCCAAATAGGTTGCTGACCATTTCTTCCAATCATCTTTTTCGCTATTACTAAACGTTGGTTATCTTTTCGATAAAAAGTTATAGCTCGTTCCAAAGATTCTGAATTTTCAACCAATTGACCACCATAATATTCCCATTTTTTCAACTTTTTATCTAGTTCACTGTTAGAATATGTGTAGCCAATAAGTTTGTCATACTTACTATCTACAGGATTACAAGATAAAATCATAGTTACAGAAAGTAAAATAAATAGTAGTTTTTTCATTTTAGTTTATTGTTTTAATCCTTTTTACATTTAGTGTTTAATATCTATAGTTATATTTCCTTCTTTATCCCATTTTTTAGTGGATATCTTTATTCCATTATTATAAATACGTTCTTTTTTAAGTTGGCCATTATCATACCATTCTTTATGACTCCCGTGTTCCACTCCATTTTTAAATTCACCTTCAATTTTTTCACCTCTTTGTTCACCATAAACAAATCCTGTATAAGCCTGACCATCAAACAACCATATAATCTTACCGTTTTCGCCTTGCTCCATAGTGAGCCTTTCAGCCTGCATCATTTCCATCATATTAATTCGTGGTAAATTATTTTCTTTTTTTTCATATATAGTATCAACTATTTGCCCAAACCCAATCAAAGGCACACATAGTAAAATCAATAGTAATTTTTTCATTATGGAAGAGTTACATCTCTAATATATATTGCTGGTATGTTAATGTTCTTACTAATTAGAATTTCACTTGTCTTTAAATATATTTCAAATTCAACTTCTGTTCTAATAGTATTATATATTTCTTCTGCAAAATAATTAACAATCACCTCTCTAGTTACCGATCTTACAGTGGGCTTTATTATTTCCTCCAAATAATTCTCTCCTATATTTTTGTGAAAATCACCTATTTTATCAGATATAGGGTGGTGTATAATAGATAAATCTATTTTTATAGAAAGTCCAGTCTTATCTAGTACTTCCATTGTTTCATATGTCTCTGTTTCTTTCACATCATATACTATCATATCTTTCCAGGGAGCAATTGTATGTATACCCGGATTAAATATCTTAACTTCTCCATATTTCGTTTCTATTACACCTTTTTGTCCAGGTTCTATCACAAATGTAAGTTCAGAAATGAAAGAAGCTAATATATTGGTTGATAATGTTAATATTACAGACAAATATAACGATACCCACTTAAATTTAATACTAAACAGAACAGATAAAACCTTATCTTTTGAGAAGAAATATGAAATACCTGTAATTATAGTAGTTATAATTATAGATAAAAAAAGCACTAAAAAAAAGGATCTTATAAAAACATTAGATATTTCAGAATTAAAATTAATAAAAAAGCTTACAACTGCATATGAAACACAAACAAGAAAAGAAAATAAATAATTTCTTTTAATTAGTTTTTTATCAGATATTATATCACTCATAATTCTAAGTTTTTAGTTTGAACAAATGTAATCATATTCAACGTTTTTATCCAAATATTTAGTTGCGTAATAGTTAGCCACTTTTTGATTAATTTAACTTTATTAATCTTTATCTTAATTATAATTTTTGAGTCTTTTTTATGTGTGTTAATCACATTTAAATTTTAGGTGTGATTCTCCTCAAGTTCACTATTTTATTTCATTAAATAGAAAATACTATAATAGCGATTGAAATTACTATGATTTCAGCAATATATTCAGATAATTTAAATTTCATTTTATATTAATTTATAATTTCTTATTGTAAATATATATATAAAATACTTTTTTTGATTTGTAGTCTTATAAAGAAATTAAGAATAACTTGTTAGTAAACAACATAAAGTAGATATAATCTATCATGAAATGGAACGTTTTAATGTTAAATTTGTATTAATCAAAAAATCTTCTATTATGATCAAAAAAATATTTTTTCTATCAGTTATTTTCATTCCATTTATTAGTTATTCTCAATCAGATACTAATTCGCATTTGTTTTTAAAATACAATAAATATAAAGAAATGTATAAAGTAGAATGTGTTGAAGAAAAAATTACTGATAACAGAGGAAATGGATTTGAAGAATTGTATGGAACAAGAAATTTTAGAGTGATTTTACATGGAGTAGCATATCGAGGAGGAGGGAATAATTATTACCATAGGTCAAATAAAAGATCAAACAAAAATCCATTACCTATGGATGGATTAAATAATTTATTAGAAAATGGTTTCTCGACATCAGTATATTTATATAATGTTAATTTCCAAACAGCCCCGAGTTTTCTTACTAATCAACAAAATAAAGATACATTAAAATATTTTCAATTAGGAGGAAATAATTCATCTGAATTAGATAGTATTTTGATGTTTACATATAATTCTATTGTAAATAAAGAAATTGGTCCTGTATATTTACATTGTTGGAATGGTTGGCACCAATCTGGTTTTGTTTCAGCAGTTTTATTAAAACAATTTTGTGGATTTTCTACAGAAACAGCTCTACATTATTGGGAAGATTGTGCAGACAATTGGACAAGAGGATATGATAGAATACGAAATGCAATAAGAGATTTTGAACCTTTAGAAAAATATTCAATCTCTAAAGAAATAAGTGAAGCGATTTGTCCATGTTATGAAGATGAAAGAGCAAATGATGTTCTTAAGGTTCAAAACAATAATGATGAATTAAAATCATTAAAGATAACTGTATTATTCCCTTCAAATGTTTCAGATTTGCCTCCCTCGGTATCTACTTTTTTAGATGAATATGCTGCAATGTTAATAGAGAATAACTATTTGAATATTGAGATTGCAGGTCACACAGATTCAAAGGGAACTAAGGAACATAATTTACAACTTTCAGAAAATAGAGCTAAGAATGTAATGGATTATTTAATATTGCAAGGAGTTGGAGCTGATCAATTAAGTTTTAAGGGTTATGGTGAAGAATTTCCAATAAACGAATGTGAAGATGGTGTATCTTGTTCGCAAGCAAAACACGCTGAAAATAGAAGAATAGAATTCAATATCAAAAATATTCTATTTCAGATAAACTTCCAAAAGAATAGTTCTATAATTAGCTCTGCAGACAAAAAGATACTAAATGATATTTTATTAATTTTAAAATCAGAAGAAAATTTGAAGGTAGAAATTGGAGGCCATGCAGATAAGGGTACAGGAGATGACTTTCTTAATGATAATATTTCAACTTTAAGAGCGGAACGAGTTTATAATTATTTGAAAGAAAATGGTCTTGATATGACTAATATTACATATGTTGGGTATGGTTCTAGAAAAGAGAAGTATGGAGATTATAGAGATAGAAGAATTGAGTTTAAGATAATGAATAATGAATAAAATATTTTTAATATTTTTCATTTTTTTGAGTTTCTTTTCCTATTCTCAGGAAGTAAATTTCTCTCACGATGCGGGTTTTTATGATAGTCCATTTTTTTTAAAAATAAATAATTCAAATTCTAAAGTTTTATACTCATACCAGGATGATTTAAATAAAAGAAGTAAAGTATTTACAGATTCTATATTAATAGATAAAACTACCACGATCTCTTTTGGATTATACCAAGGTGATTCATTGGTAGAGTTAGGTAGTAAAAGCTATTTTGTCAATTTTAAAACCAATTTTAAGGTTGTTTCAATTAGTATTAATAATGACTATCTTTTTGATCATTTTAAGGGGATTTATGTAAAGGGGCCGAGAGCATATTTCGATACTTTATCTAATCACTATCGAAATACAAATTGGGAGAGAAAATGGGAGAGATCTCAATTTGTTGAGGTGTTTAATGAAAAAGGAGATATAATAATTTCTCAGAAAGCGGGATTAAGAATATTCGGTGGAATGACAAAATATTATCCTGAAAAATCGTTAAGATTTATAGCAAGAGATATTTATGGTGATTCAAGATTCAATGCAGATTTATTTGATTGCAGCATTAAAGATTATAAACAATTTATTTTAAGACACTCGGGTAACGATTATAGGAAAACAAGGTTCAAAGATGCATTACTAACCTCTTTAGCTGCTGAATCTGATTTAGATATACAAAAATCTTCTCCAGCACATCTATTTGTGAATTCTGAATATTGGGGAGTGTATAATATTAGAGAGAAAGTTAATAAATATTATATAGATAATAATTATAACTGTGGTACTTTAGGAATAGATATCTTACAGGGATATAAAACAGTTGATGAAGGTTCACCTTCAGATTATATTGATTTATTGAATTTTATTAAAAATAATGATTTAAAAAATGAACAAAATTATAAATATGTTAAAACAAAAATAGATGTAAGAAATTTCATTAACTTCTGGGTACATCAAATATTTTATGCAAATCATGATGTTAGAGGAAATATTAGATTTTGGAAATCTGATTCTTTAGATAACAAGTTCAGATGGATTGTATATGACACAGATTTAGCATTTGGTCCAAGTAGAACAAATAAAAATTTATTAAAAGATTTTACTAGTCCAAGAAAGACAGATTGGTATAATCCAAATTGGGCTACATTCTTATTGAGAAATCTGTTAGAAAATAGTGATTTTAGAAAGGATTTTATACTACAAAGTTCTTTTATTTTAAGCACAACATTAAGTACAAATCATATCAATACTCGAATTGATGAATTTTTCTCAATTTATGATTCAGAAATGAAGATTCATTTTAATGATAGAAAAAAATTTCAGAATTACCAAGGTAACTATAATAAATGGTTGAAATCAATTGATGATTTAAGATATTTTGCAGAGAAACGTGATGAATATTCATTTCAACATTTAGAAAAAAAGTTTAGTTTAGATAAATCATATACTTTAAAAGTAAATGTTTCAAATAATAATGGTAAAGTAATGATTAATAATAACCAATTACAATCTAATAATTTTACGGGTAAATTTTATTTCAATTATGAGATACCAATAAAGATATTGGCAAAACCAGGTTACTACTACACTGGATTTAAAGATACTGTAATTAGTAATTTCAATAAAGATACATTTGAAGTGAACATTGAATTTAAAAAACTCCCTCCATCTAACTCAAAGATAATAATAAATGAAATTGATTATGTAAATGAATCTGTAGAACTATATAATCAAGAGGATACAATAGTCTATTTAAATGGATGGAAACTTATAGATCAAAATAGCAATGTTACTAATTTGGATGATCTTTATTTAAACAAAAATAGCTATCTAGTATTAAATTATTATGATACTATAAAAAAGATAGATACTGTTCGGTATTCTCAATTAAGTTTTAAGTTGTCATCTGTAAATGAGAAGATTTTTTTATTTGATGGTGAAGGTAAAATTGTAGATAGTGTAGTTTATATTCTTGATACAGTTAAATCATCTTATGTTAGAAATATACCAATCGATAATTTTGAAGGAGTTTCATGGAGGTGGGGTAATAGTTATAACTCTACAATTGGGTATCACAATAATCCTTATCAAATTCTTAAGAAAAAACTTGAGGAAAGATTAATTAAAGATCGAAAGAATAAAAGGATGATTTTATATAGTTCAGTTGGAGGAGTTATACTTGTTGCTTTTGTTTTTTTTTATTTAAAATAAAATCTATCTAACAATTGTAATAATAGTGGATTTCCCTTGCTCAAGTTGAGTAATAACAGGGTATTTAGTTTTTGAGTCCACTAATTCAATTCTACTGGTGTTTGGGGGATTTTCACCAACATTGATAGCTTCAATTTTTATTTTGTTTTCTCCCGTTTTTAAGATGTGTTTTACTTTCTTTCGTTTTTTTCTTGTGATATAATCTGATAAAATAGTTTTATCATTAATAGATAGATTAATTTTATCTCCATCCTCAGTGTTTGCGTCCCAGATATAAATTGTTATTATATCAGAATTCCACTGAATATACATGTCTTCTCCTTCTTTAAGTACTTTTGTACTTAGAACTTCTTTTTTTGTTTTTTTAATTTTGCTATCTGTATTTTTTATTTTTTGCTTTACCTCTTGCTTTTCTTTTTCTAGTTTTTTGGTGATTTTTTCTAATCTCTCTTTTTCCATTAAAACTATATCCCCATAAGCGCAAGTATCTCCATTAGTGAATAATCCTACAAAGGTACCTTCATATCTTTTTAGTTGAAATTTCCCTTTTTCTTTTACTGTCATGTTAATATAACAGAATATATTAAGGTCAGCTTCAGATTTAGTAGATAGAACCTGAGTTTCTTTTAATTTATAGGTTTTAGTATTTCTGTTGAAAATTCCACTAATATCAGATTTAGTTTCGTTTTTTCCCCCTTTATCTGTGATGGAAAATCCGTTCACTATGCCTTTTTCCTCAAATATATTTATTTCATAGGCTATCGGATTTCCATTTTTAACACTAATTATTCCACTAAAGCTTTTTTCTTGAATATTTTGAGAATAAATCCAGCATGAGAATAGCGTGAAAATAAAAAATAAAGGATTCTTCATTTTACAAAACTAAGAATAAATACTATATTTGTGAATTATAATTTAAATCTAAAAGTGTGAAAAAAATAATATTATTATTTATGACATTCTTCACTTTTACTACAGTAATTTTTGCTTCCTTTCCGGCAGTCGATACTGAGTATACTGAGTTTGTATCAAACAATCAATCTGAAAGTAAATCTCCTGGCTCAAAAGTAACTGGAGTCTTATTAGGTTTTTTATTAGGACCTGTTGGTGTTTTAATTGCTTATTTAATGGATGACAATGAAATGCTTAGAGCAGCTTGGAAAGGTTTCTTGGTTAGTATGGTTCTTGCATTAGTTATAGTTATATCAATTTTTACTTTTTTAATTAGGGTAGCATCATCAACAACCCTTTACTAATTAAAATCCACGTTCAGATTTAGTTACTATGATTTGTCTAATATTTTAAATTGTATTTTATATATTTGTTTTATTAATCTAAATTTTAATTGTTATGAGAAACTTTTTACTATTTATTATGTTTTTCTTGGGTTCCACTGTGTCAATTTATGCTTCTTTCCCTGTTGTAGAACCACTAGAGCCGCTAGTTTCAGGTAGTCCTGCTAATTTGATGGCGATCCTCTCTTTGGCTTGTGGAATAATTGCTTGGAGTATTTCTTGGTTTTTTGCTATTCCTGGAGTAATTTTCGGATGGTTAGGCACAAGAGGAAAATATAAATACATGGAAGGGAAATGGGTTGCATGGGTTGGATATGGCCTTAATGCATTAGCTATTCTTATAATGGTAACGTGGGCTGCGACTTCCTAACCCTTCTATGTCCATGGTGTTATTTAATAAAAAAAAGAGGTCATATCTATTTGACCTCTTTTTCTTTCTATTAAGTGTAATAGGATCTGTAATATTTAATTACTATGTGTATTGGATATGTAATATTAGATCCAAATAGTAGTATAGGTATAATAATTAATCACTTAAGAAATTAACTTTTCCAATTCAATCCCATTAAATGTTCCAGAACTCATCATAAGTAAGTTCTTATTTTTCCAATTTAGGTTCTTTAAATGATTTTCTAAATCTTCTGAATTATTAAAAACAATCAAGTCTTTCCTTCCAAATGCATCATATACTTGCTCTTTGGTTATGGGTTTTAATCTTTTATGTACGATAGATTCTAGACTAAAGTAGATAATTGCGGAATCTGCTTCATCCATACATCCTTTGTATTGTTTTAAAAAATCCTCATTTAAACTACTGAAAGTGTATAATTCCAAGCAGGCTACTAATTTTCTATTTGTAAATTGTTGCTTCATTGCTGAGGATGTGGCTTTTAACTTTGAAGGTGAGTGAGCAAAGTCTTTGTAAATAGCAGATTCTTGGGTTTGCTTAACTAGTTCTAATCTTTTGCTTGCACCTTTAAATGTAGATATCTGTTTTAGAAAATCTTCTTTTGAGATGCCTAGTTCTTTACAAACTAAAAGAGCTGCATTCATATTTTGTAGATTATGATTTCCAAAAATTAATAACTCGGTATTCTTTACTGATGTGACTCCATTATTAATCTTATGTTCTAAAGTTGAGTATGGAATTAATTTACATTTTGTATGTCCCATTACAAGTTTATTTAACTCCTTATCTTCAGAAAAATAAATTAGAGTTTCTGAAATCATATCCTTAAAAATACGAAATTGATCAACATATATTTCAAATGTAGGAAAGACATTTATATGATCCCAAGCAATCCCACTTAGCACAGCAATATCCGGCTTGTATAAATGAAATTTTGGTCTCCTGTCAATAGCAGAACTTAAATATTCATCTCCTTCTAAAATAATTATAGGAGCATCTGTAAGTTTTACCATAGTTTCAAATCCATCTAGTTGTGCTCCAACCATATAATCACAATCTATTTTAAGATTTTGAAGAACATGTAAGATCATTGAGGTAATAGAGGTTTTCCCATGGCTTCCTCCAATTACTACTCTTATTTTATTTTTAGATTGTTCGTAAATATATTCTGGATATGAATAAATAGGAATGTCTAGTTCTTTCGCTTTAATAAGCTCAGGATTGTCTTCTTGTGCGTGCATACCTAGGATTATAGCGTCTAATTCGGTGGTTATTTTTTCAGGAAACCATCCAATTTCTTTAGGTAATAATCCATATTTTTCTAACCTTTCTTTACTAGGGCTAAAAATAGCGTCATCAGATCCTGAAATAGAATATTTTTTCTGGAGTAATGCAAGTGCTAAATTATGCATTGCACTTCCACCAATAGCTATTAAATGTATATTCATGTATAAAAAAATCTGAAACTAAATTAGTACTAAAATTCATTTCTTATTTTTGTAGAGACTAAAAATTACTAACATGCAATTGTACACAATAGATACGGGATATTTTAAATTAGATGGTGGAGCTATGTTTGGAGTTGTTCCAAAAGTGTTATGGAGTCGAACAAATCCTGCAGATGAAAATAATCTATGTCCTTGGGCTATGAGGTCTTTGTTAATTGAAGATGGGGATAAACTTATTTTAATTGATAATGGCATAGGAGACAAGCAAGACGATAAATTCTTGAGACATTATTACTTGCATGGAGATATAAATTTGAAATCTTCATTAGAGAAACATGGTTTTACGGTAGATGACATTACAGATGTCTTTTTGACTCATTTACATTTCGATCATTGTGGAGGTAGTGTTATTTGGAATAAAGACAGATCTGGTTTTGAAATGGCATTTAAAAATGCGAAGTATTGGACAAATAATGATCATTGGAAATGGGCTACAGATCCAAACTCTAGAGAAAAGGCCTCCTTTCTTAAAGAAAATATACTTCCAATTCATCAGATGGGTCATCTTAATTTTGTAGAAAGTGAAAAAAATATTTTTAACAATTTTGATGCTTTATTTGTAAATGGTCATACAGAAGCTCAAATGATTCCTCACATTAAGTATAAAGATAAAACTATTGTTTTTGCTGCGGATTTACTACCAAGCACAGGTCATATTCCTTTACCTTATGTCATGGGTTACGATACCAAGCCATTAATTACTCTTACAGAAAAAGAAAAATTCTTGAATGAGGCGGCCGATAGAGAATACATTATATTTTTGCAACATGACAACTATAACGAGTGCTGTACAGTTCAACAAACTGAAAAAGGAGTTAGATTAAAAGACACCTTCTCGTTATCTGAAATTTTATAAAATGAGAAATATTTTTACTGAACATCCAAATGAGGTTGGAGAAAATTATGTTCAACATATGAGACACGCAATAGGATTTTGTTTGTTGTTACTCTCCTTAAGTTTTAAAGCTTTAGTGCATGCTATTTTCCCTTTTTGGTATAAAACATCTGTATCTGATAGAATTTTAAAACTGAGTGAAGGAATGCAAAAAAGGAAAAATCAGACTAAAGAAGAGAATTAAATATTTCCCAACTACTATCAAAGTTAGTTGTTTCGTCTATTTCTTTTTTTTCTTTTTTGTTTCTATATAAATTTATTTTGATTCCATTTTTTTGAGTTACGGAAATAACTTCAAAATCATCTATATCAGCTCCTTTCGGTAGATTTTTTTGATAACCAATTTTTTCTATTGAAGAAATTCTGTTTTTGCTCATTATTAATGTTTATGTGTCAAATGTATAAAATCTTTATTGAATACGCTATATTTAACAAAAAGTTGTATTTAAATGTAGTATTTTTGTAAAACTAATGAGTAAAGAAAAAAGATATAACGATTTCAGTTCTTATGTAAGAAAGAAGTTTAATGGTAGAGTGCAAAAAGTATCTATTGATGCAGGTTTTACTTGTCCGAACAAGGATGGAACAAAAGGTGTTGGGGGATGTACTTATTGTAATAACAATACATTTAATCCTGAATATTGTAAACCAATAAAACCTATAAAGGTTCAGATTGATGAGGGAATAAATTTTTTTTCAAAGAAATATAAGGTTCAGAAATATTTAGCTTATTTTCAAGCTTTTACCAATACTTATGCACCTTTGAAGGATTTGATAAAGATGTATGAAGAGGCGTTATCTCATGATGATGTTATTGGTTTAGTTATTGCTACAAGACCAGATTCAATAAAAGATGACGTTTTAGATTATTTAGAGAAATTAGCGGAAAGAGGATTTTTTATAAAATTAGAGTTTGGTTTGGAGTCCACTAATAACAAAACCCTTGAGTCTATTAATAGATGTCAGACTCATGAAGAGGCAATTGATGCTTTTAATAGAGCGAAAAATAGAGGTTTACACTTAGGGGGTCATTTAATTTTAGGTCTTCCGGGAGAGACAAAAGAAGACATGTTAGATCATGCTAGGAAAGTGTCTGAATTACCTATAGATACTTTAAAAATACATCATCTACAGATTGTAAAACATACTATGATGGCAATTCAGTTTAAAAGAACTCCAGAGATTTTTACTTTTATGGAACTGGAAGAGTATATTGATTTATTAGTTGACTTTTTAGAGATTCTAAATCCTGACATTATTGTAGAACGATTTTTTAGTGAATCTCCCGCTCGTATGTTGATTCATCCAAAATATGGTTTAAAGAATTTTGAAGTGAAACATTTAGTTGAAAAAAGATTAGAAGAAAGAGACACAATACAAGGAAGATTATTTTCAAATCTCTAATTATTTTTTCTACTACTGATTGAAGTAATAATTATATTTGTAATCTCAAAATAACACATTATGTCAGATGATAAGAAGATAATTTTCTCAATGGTTGGACTTTCTAAGTCCTTCAACAATAATAACAAACAAGTTTTAAAGGATATTTACCTTTCTTTTTTCTATGGTGCTAAAATTGGAATTATTGGATTAAATGGTTCTGGTAAATCTACTCTTTTAAAAATAATAGCTGGGATAGAAAAATCGTATCAAGGTGATATTCACTTTAAGGGAGAGCATACTATAGGATATTTAGAACAAGAACCGCAATTAGATCCTTCACGAACAGTTATGGATATTGTAAAAGAAGGAGCGAAAGACCAAGTAGAGCTTTTAGAGGAGTATAATAAAATTAATGATTTATTTGGTCTTCCAGAATATTATGAGGATTCAGATAAAATGGAAGAACTAATGAAAAAGCAGGGTGATTTACAGGACAAAATAGATGCTTGTAATGCTTGGGATTTAGAAACAAAATTAAATATTGCAATGGACGCTCTAAGATGTCCTCCATCTGATTCAAGTATTAGCCATTTATCTGGAGGGGAGAAAAGAAGAGTTGCGCTATGTAGACTATTACTTCAGGAGCCTGATATTTTACTTTTAGATGAACCAACAAATCATCTAGATGCAGAATC
>CEUM01068606.1_pt1 | contig 15809 bp, 14 predicted proteins | sample 356421 | NCBI WGS metagenome assembly CEUM01 (sample SAMEA2622716, study PRJEB7988) | marine metagenome | biome: marine biome (ENVO:00000447); feature: surface water layer (ENVO:00002042); material: "saline water (ENVO:00002010), including plankton (ENVO:xxxxxxxx)" | depth 5 m | reverse complement strand
AAAAAAGTAATTGACGCATATAAGAAAACCGAGCACCACAACTAATGGCAACCAATACCTTGATGCATACCGATTTTGAATTTATTGGTCAAACCAATAAATACACTGGTAAAGTTCGTGAGGTATACACCTTGAACAATGATACGCTTATTATGGTTGCGACAGATCGATTGTCCGCTTTTGATGTGGTGATGCCTCGTGGAATTCCATTTAAGGGCCAGATTCTCAACCAAATTGCAACGCATATGATGCAATTAACAGCTGATTTGGTTCCCAATTGGATTCTATCAACACCTGACCCCAATGTTGCTGTTGGAAAAAAATGTACCCCATTTAAAATCGAAATGGTAATCAGAGGCTATCTCTCCGGACATGCAGCTCGTGAGTACAAAGCTGGTAAACGAATGCTTTGTGGGGTTCCAATGCCTGAGGGAATGAAAGAACACGATGCCTTTCCAAGTGCAATTATTACACCTGCAACCAAAGCCGAGCAAGGCGACCATGACGAAGACATCAGTGAAGAACAAATTCTGGAAAACGGAATTGTTTCTGAAGCAGATTATAAACTCCTCAAGGAGTATACTTACAAGTTATTTGCAAGAGGAACAGAGCTTGCTGCTAAACAGGGTTTGTTGCTGGTCGACACCAAATATGAATTTGGAAAAGATGCTAATGGAAACATACTTCTGATCGATGAGATACATACCCCTGACTCGTCTCGATATTTTTATGCCGAAGGCTATCAAGATCGCCAAGACCAAAATGAGTCACAGAAACAACTTTCCAAAGAATTTGTACGTCAATGGCTCATTCGAAATGGGTTTCAAGGACTTGAAGGGCAAAATTTACCTGTTATGAACGATGATTATATCGACAGTGTTTCCCAGCGCTACATTGAACTCTACGAACAAATTATGGGCGTTTCTTTTGAAAAAGCCCCGATTGATCATATTGATGAACGTATGCGCCACAATTTAAAATCTTTTCTCTAAGCTAGGGATGCTTTGGTAATATTCTCACCAATTCTTGATCTGAAATTGTCGGGTTTATCTGTATGGCATTACTTTCTTTTCTGCGAATCCATGTTATTTGCCGTTTTGCATAATGCCGTGTGTGTTGCTTGATTAGAGCGATGGTATCATCTAAGTCAACTTTCTGATCAAAAAAATCAAAAACTTCTTGATATCCCACGGTCCGCAAGGCATTTAGATCACGATATGGGTAAAGGGATTCGGCCTCTTGAAGCAGTCCTGTGTTGATCATTTCATCTACACGGTCATTGATGCGATCATACAGTACCGATCTTGGAATATCAACAGATAGCTGTAACACTGAAAATGGGCGCTTTGGCTTATCTTTCCCTAAAAAAGAAGAATAGGGTTGACCAGCAGCTAAACTAACACCCAAAGCACGCAGTACACGACTAGGGTTTTGGATATCCATTTTATGATAATGATCTGGATCAAGTGTTTGTAACTCATTTTGAAGATCCTCCAAGCCATTGGTTTCCAGACGTTTACCAAGTTCGGTACGGATTCCTTCTGGCACTTCGGGAAATTTATCAATTCCTTCAACGACGGCTTGCATATATAATCCTGATCCACCTACCAATATCGCAACATCATTTTCTGTAAAATACTGTGTAAGGGCGTTCATTGCATCTGCTTCAAACTGCCCGACAGAGTAGGGGGATTGAATGCTTTTATGTTGGATAAAATGATGGTGGACTTCCATTCGTTCCGTTTCGTTTGGTACAGCGGTGCCAATCGACATTTCTTTGTAAAACTGCCTTGAATCACAAGAAAAAATCTCTGCGCCAAGTGCCTTTGCGATTCGTATAGACAAAGCGGTTTTGCCACTTGCTGTGGGTCCAGATAGGGTGATGAGTGTCTTGTTCATTAATTTTGAAGTGGTATGATTTTTAGGTTTTTGTGTTTTCGGAGATAGCTTTTGATGATATGCCGTGCTTCCCTTGAGTCTTTCATGGGATAAATGAGATTTTTGAGTGCATCGGGATGTGTGATTTGATGCGACAAATTGATATAGCCAAAGCCAACAAGTTTTTTGTTTTCAATCAAAATTACACTTTGTTCCTCTGGATTTCGACCTCGGTCAACGATCACCATTTCAGGATGGCTAAATTCAATATCTGTGATCAGTTGCTGAACCCTTTGGTTATAGTGTTCTGCAGATTCTTCACCAATGCACGCGCCAAGGCATTCTTGTTTTAGGTGTAAACTGCAGGATCCCTCTTTTTTGTCCAAACTTAAAAGTTGTAGACACAGGGAATACTTTTCAGCATAGTGAAACAAGACAGCTCGTGCACGATTCAGAGTTTTAAAGGTCGTGAGATACTCATCTTCAGAATTGGCATGTACGAGTCGTAAAACTTGATAATTTTTTTTATTCTGCACTAAGCTAAGTCCAAATTTGACAAAACTGCTTTTGTGCATGCGGTTGTGTTTAGGCTTGTGGAGTTTGATTTCGTCCAACTCCTTGAGCAAGGCAACAAGCTCACTTCCCGTCTCTTCCACACTGATTGAGTCTGTCTCCAGTTGGATCCGCAATTGTTTTTTTCCTGAACTGCTAAAGTGCTGATTCACTCGACGCTTCATGTTTTTGCTCTTTCCAACATAAATCACATCACCTTTAGCATTGTGGAGATAATAGACGCCCATAGTGGCAGGAACCGTTTGGAGGAGTTTTAGAAGATGTTTTGGTTTTTTAGAGTTTGAATGTGCTTTTATCAGGTTTTTGACAATTTGCTTTTCGCCGTCTTTATGAAGTAAAATCTTTAAAAGTTCTAGTGTTGCCCGCGCATCTCCTGCAGCACGATGTCGGTCGCTTAGTGGAATTCCCAAGCTGCGCACAAGTTTCCCAAGTTTGTAGGACTCTACATCAGGGATGAGTTTTTTAGAGAGTTCAACTGTACAGAGTGTTTTTCGTTCAAAATCAAATCCCAACCGGTCAAATTCGGTTTGCAACATGCGGTAATCAAAAGAGGCATTGTGCGCAACCAGAACACAGTCGGTTGTGATTTCTACGATGCGTTTGGCGAGCTCATAAAATTTGGGGGCATTCCGCAGCATACGCTGATTGATTCCTGTCAGATTTTCCACAAATGGCTGAATGGGTCTTTCAGGATTGATCAGTGAAATCAGTTGATCGGTAAGTTCATGACCATCATATTGATAAATCGCTATTTCTGTGATTCCTTCTTCCCCATATTTTCCTCCAGTCGTTTCGACATCAACAACAGCGTACATAGCTCTTAGTTTCGAGATCCAAATATACGGCTACCCACTCGAATCATCGTGCTTCCACAGGACAAAGCGAGTGGATAATCCCCACTCATTCCCATCGACAGGGTGTCCCAGTCGTATTGATCTTGATACTGTTTGTAATATTGAGCAAGCGATTTGAATTCACTTTCAATTTGGATTTGGTTATCCGTAAAACTCGCCATGCCCATCAAGCCACGGATCCGAATATGCGTATAATTATTTTGATTCAGAATCTCGTTGCTATTTTCGAATGTCAGTCCAAATTTGGTTTCTTCCTGTGCGATTCGGACTTGCAACAAACAGTCAATTACTCTATCGTTTTTTTTGCCTTGCTTGTTAATTTCATTGAGTAATCGAAAACTATCTACGCTGTGAATAAGCGATACAAATGGCGCAATGTATTTAACCTTATTTCGTTGTAAATGGCCAATCATATGCCAACGGATATTTTGGGGAAGTACTGAGGCTTTATCTACCAATTCTTGCACCTTGTTTTCTCCGAAATCTCGTTGGCCTGCTTGATGGGCTTCTAAAAGGCTGGCTACAGGTTTTGTTTTTGATACCGCAACGAGCGTCACAGTGGAGGGGATAGATTGGATAAGTGCAGAAAGATTGTCCTTGATCATTGTGTTAAAAAATCAAAGATAAGCATCCCATGTAAAGGTTTGGGTCTGAAATGTGTGCTCTTTGGGGGAAGTAGATCAGAATCCTCAACTGTCGCGATGATATCTTTGAAAGGAATTGGATAATGTTGAATGCCTAATACATATTCACCCTTATCAACGTCTTCCTTTATCTGTTGAGAGGGGTTTTCATAGTGGCGATAAGCAATTCTTTTGTCTTTTTGAAGGTTTTGAATACCCAGCAATGGTTTTGCAATATCTTCATAAATGATGTTTGTAGGGATTCGATTTAGGGTTGGAGTTGTAGTATCACTGCGCTTGGATGTTAGCCAAAACCAACTTCCTCCAATGTACATGCTAAATTCAAGTATGCTTTGTGGAGCTTTGTAAGATGATAGTCTTTCAACCTTGAAATTGTTTGACAATTTCGCGACAAAATGGTCAATCCGCATTTCATTTAAAGTGCTGAACATTCGACAAAAATGATCTATTTGAAGTTGATCGTGGGGGAGAAGTATAGCTAAAAATTGATCCTTTGTATTGTCTTCTTTTGAATACGACAAGGATGAAAAACAACGGTGGTGCCCATCTGCGATATAGAAGGAACGAATCGATTTTAAAGCCTTGTTTATTCGGTCAATAAGGATAGGATGATCGATTCGCCAAAGCTTATAATCGATTTCTTTTCTTTTAAATTCAGCAAAAGGGAGTGAGTTGGTAAATTGATAACAAATATCTTCGAGTTCTTTGTTTTGGGGGTGACAAAGCACAACGGGCTCTGCGTTGAGTTGTGTAATTTTCAAGTATTCTTTAAAAATCTCTACACGATTGTTTTCCACATCTTCATGTGCTTTAATCTCACCTGTACTCAGTCTTCCAGTTTGAACACTACCTACAAATCCCAACGATTTACTGTCGCCAGTTTGAATTTGAAGTAGATATATGCTCGGACTAGGATCCCTCACCAATACACCCTGCCGAAGAAATGTATGCAATCGTTTTCTGATCTGGGGGGGGTTACCTGAATATGGTTGAATAAGGGATAAAAAATCAAGAACATCTTTGTTTTCACCAAAAGAGTCTCCGAGCTGTCTGTTGACCCATGACCTCATGTTTTGAGGTTGGGGACGAATTGCGTTAAATGGGGCAAGAATCATGTTTAAAAACAATTTAAGATTTGGTGAGCCACTTCAAGTGCAGAAGTTCCTGCCCGTAAAGATACGATAGGTTCTTTATTATTATTTATGGCGTCAGCAAAATGTTCCAATTCCATCAAAATGGCATTCCCATTCTTAACTTCGGGATTGTCAAAGAAAATTTGTTTTTTAACTCCCTCTGCATTTTCGAGAATCATCGCAAAATCTTCTGCTGATTTGGGTGCATTTTGCATGCGAACAACCTCTGTTTTCTTTTCAAAAAAATCGACAGACACATAGGCATCTCTCTGAAAAAAACGTGACTTTCGCATGGTTTTCATCGAAATTCGACTCGCTGTTAAATTTGCAACACATCCATTTTCAAATCGCAGTCGTGCATTGGCAATATCGGGGGTTTCACTGATGATCGAAACGCCACTTGCCTGTACATCGATCACTTTGGATTGTACCACACTCAAAATGGCATCGATATCATGAATCATCAAGTCCAATACCACAGAAACATCTGTTCCTCTAGGGTTGAACTCTGCTAATCGATGTGTTTCAATAAACATTGGGGTATTTATATACGGATTTGCTGCCATAAGCGCGGGATTAAATCGCTCTACCTGTCCTACCATGCCCAAAAGCCCTTTGGCTTTGGCTAAGGATACCAACTCATTTGCTTCCTCGACAGTGGCAGTGATTGGCTTTTCTAAAAAGATATGCAGTCCTTTCTCTAACGCTTTTTTGCCCAATTCAAAATGACTGATCGTTGGAGTGACGATATCTATTACATCCACTTCATCCAACAAGCTGTCAACTTCAGAGAAAGAACGATAGCCAAATTCTCTTGATATTTTTGCTGCGATTTGTGGTTGAGAGTCATAAAAACCAACCAATTCATAGGCCGATGATTCCTGTAATAAACGCAAATGAATTTTCCCCAAATGACCTGCGCCAAGTACGCCAATTTTAAGTTTTTGATTCATAGCAACAAAGGTAGGATTTATCGACTAAATATTCTTTAGGAAATCCCCTAAGTCTTTGTAATTTTATGCTGTGATTGATAGCACTAAGCATCAGGGGATGCGTCGGCATTTGGTCGAGCAACTACGCAAAAAAGGAATCACTGACGAAGAGGTTTTGTCAGCCATTGGTAGCGTGCCACGCCATTTGTTTATGGATAGTGGGTTTGAATCTCATGCTTACCAAGACAAAGCATTTCCCATCGCAGCGGAACAGACCATATCACAACCCTATACTGTTGCTTTCCAGTCACAACTTCTGCAGGTACAACAGGGAGAAAGCGTACTCGAAATCGGCACGGGATCGGGTTATCAAACCGCTGTTTTAACAATGTTGGGGGCTAATGTATACTCGATTGAAAGACAACACCAGTTGTACCGATACAGTATGCGTCAATTACCAAAACTTGGTTATAGACCAAAAAAACTGGTTTTTGGAGATGGGTACAAAGGTCTCCCAGAGTTTGCTCCCTTCGATCGAATATTGGTCACGGCAGGTGCTACTGAAATTCCCAAAGCTTTACTCAATCAGCTCGCGATAGGCGGGCGTATGGTAATCCCTGTGGGTACTGGAACGCAAGAAATGATTTTGATCGTTAGAATTTCTGCCAAAGAATTTGAAAAGCAAAAGCACGGAACCTTTCGGTTTGTTCCAATGCTAACCGATAAAAACTAGCGGTTGGAAAAACTCTTTTTTACCCGATCGAGTTGCCTCTTATTGTCTCGATCCTTAATAGTATCTCTTTTGTCATGAATCTTTTTTCCTCGCGCAAGAGCAATTCGCAATTTTGCATATCCTTTTTCATTGATAAACAGATTTAGAGGCACAATGGTCAATCCAACATTCTTAACTTCTTTATAAAGTTTACGAAGTTCTTTTTTTTGAAGTAACAGCTTTCTGTCGGCACGGACACGATGATTGACATACCCCCCATTGCTGTAGGTCTCAATCGACATATTGATCACAAACAACTCCCGATGATCATTGAACTCACAAAAACTTTCAGCGATAGACGCCTTAGAGGAACGAATAGATTTGATTTCCGTCCCTGTCAATACGATCCCAGCGGTGTACTGGTCGATCAGCTCATATTCAAAACGAGCTCGTTTGTTTTTGATATTGACTTGTTTTTGCATGGGGCAAAGGTAGGAACTAAAATTTAGCTATTTCGAAACACCAATTCATCATCAAATGCATCCAATAGGATGACTTCTTGTTTATCTACTTCATTTTCGAGTAACTTTTTGGCCAATTCATTCAAAACTAGCGTTTGTATAACACGTTTGACAGGTCGAGCACCATATTGAGGATCAAAGCCCTTTTTGGCCAATAGAATAACTGCTTCATCTGTTGCATCAATGGTTAGGTTTTGATCGGATAATCGCCTAGCCAAGGATTTGATCTGCAAGCTGACAATATCTTGGATATCCGCTTTGCTAAGCGGATTAAACACAATGATATCATCAATCCGATTGATAAATTCTGGTCGGATACTTTGACGCATTAAAGCCAACACTTCGTTTTGTGCATTTTCCATTGCGATATCCAAATTCTCCTCTTGTTGAAAGCTGTTTTCAATCATTTCGCTACCAAGGTTACTTGTCATAATGATGATGGCATTTTTAAAATCTGCAACTCGACCTTTGTTGTCTGTTAAACGACCTTCATCGAGTACTTGTAGTAAGATATTAAACGCATCAGGATGTGCTTTTTCAATCTCATCGAGTAAGATGACCGCATAGGGTCGCCTTCGAACGGCCTCTGTGAGCTGTCCACCTTCTTCATAACCCACATAACCCGGGGGTGCACCCACTAAACGACTCACCGCATGCCGCTCTTGATATTCACTCATATCAATTCGAGTCATGGCTTGCTCATCGTCAAATAGGAGTTCGGCCAAGGCCTTTGCTAATTCTGTTTTTCCCACTCCTGTTGTTCCTAAAAACAAAAAACTCCCCACTGGCTTGTTCGGGTCTTGAAGGCCTGAACGACTTCGACGCACTGCATCGCTAACCGCAACGATTGCGCGGTCTTGACCAACGACTCGATTTTTTAGCTCTGTTTCTAAATGGAGTAGTCTTTCTCGCTGGCTTTGAATCATTTTCGCAACAGGGATCCCAGTCCATTTGGCCACAACGTCAGCAATGTCTTCCTGAGTCACTTCTTCCTTTACCATAGTGCTTTGACTGTTGGCGAGTTTTGCTTGTGCCGTTTTGAGTTGCTCTTGCTCATTTTTAATTGTTCCGTAGCGCAACTCAGCGACTTTCCCATAATCGCCCTCACGTTCGGCACGGTTGGCTGCCAGTCGTAAGTTCTCAATCTCGGTCTTGTGTTGCTGAATACGCTCAATCAGGCCGCGTTCTGCGCTCCATTGTCCATAAATCACAGATCGATCTTCTTTTAGGTTGGCCAACTCGCTGTTTAGATTCTTGAGTTTTTGCGCATCTTTTTCTCGTTTAATCGCTTCAATTTCGATTTCGAGCTGCATGATTTTACGATCCATTGCATCGAGATCTTCTGGCTTGGAATTGATTTCCATACGCAGTTTGGCAGATGCCTCGTCCATTAGGTCTATGGCTTTATCGGGGAGAAATCGATTGGTAATATAACGCTCGGAGAGTTTTACCGCCGCAATTACCGCCTCGTCCTTGATAAGTACTTTGTGGTGCTGTTCATATTTTTCTTTGACTCCTCGAAGAATTGAAATCGCACTCTCGGTATCTGGCTCCTCAACCATGACTCTTTGAAAACGTCTTTCGAGTGCTTTGTCTTTTTCGATGTGTTTTTGATACTCATCTAGGGTTGTGGCTCCAACAGTACGCAGCTCACCTCTAGCAAGTGCAGGCTTAAGGATATTGGCAGCGTCCATGGCACCTTCACCACCACCTGCGCCGACAAGTGTATGGATTTCGTCGATAAACAAAACGATATTACCGGCGCTTTGCACCACCTCTTTAACCACACTTTTGAGTCGCTCTTCAAACTCACCCTTAAATTTGGCACCAGCGACCAATGCGCCCATATCGAGCGCAAAAATTTGCCTGTCTTTGAGATTGTCTGGTACATCACCTGCAATAATCCGATGCGCCAAACCCTCGGCAATAGCGGTTTTACCAGTTCCTGGTTCACCAACCAATACTGGATTGTTTTTTGTGCGTCTTGTGAGAATTTGAAGAATACGCCTAATCTCATCATCACGTCCAATGACAGGGTCGAGCTTTCCTTCCTGTGCCATTTGATTTAGGTTCCTGGCATATTTGGACAAGGATTGGTAACTGTTTTCGGCAGATACAGAGGTCACGCGTTTCCCTTGGCGTAGTTTGGCAATTGCATCGCGTACTTGCTTGGTGGTAAGCCCTTGGTCTTTGAGTAGTTGTGCGGCGTTTGACTTACCAGTGATAAGGGCTTGTAAAATATGCTCAACGGCTACAAACTCATCCTTCATCTCTTTGGCAATGTTTTGCGCAGCGGTGAGCAAACGACTGCTTTCTGCAGATAGTGAAAGTTGACCACCCTCAACTTTAGCTTTGGACTCTAGGTTTTTTTCAGCCAGTTGCCGCACCAATGGAAGATTGAGCTGACACTGATCATACACAAATTGTAAACTATCCACTTCAAGCAATGCTGATAAAAAATGATCATTGTCGATCTGCGCATGGGAAGCAGCTTGTGCCAACTGCTGGGCAGCTTGCACCAATTCTTGTGATTTCAGGGTATATGCGTTTAGATTCATGCTGTATTTTTTTTTAATCTCTCAAGAATAATACCCTAGTGAATAAGCGACAATTTGTCGTATATTTTTTCATTTTCAGGGACAAAATGGCATCAAATGATTCAAAAAATATTGTTAATCAACCGGTTTATAACTTCCTCTCAAAATAAAAAGGGAAGATGTGGAATTGTTTGTGGTTTGCTGTATTTTTGCCCTTTGTTATGATTATGGAAAACGCAAGAGATCATCAGTTATTCGAACTTATTGAAGCTGAACACCAGCGTCAACTCGGCGGTTTGGAGTTAATCGCCTCTGAAAATTTTACCAGTCCACAAGTTATGGAAGCGACAGGATCTGTACTGACCAATAAATATGCTGAGGGCTATCCTGGTAAACGCTATTACGGAGGCTGTGAGGTAGTTGATGAAGTCGAAAATCTGGCTATAGAACGTGTAAAAACTCTTTTTGGGGCTGATTATGCAAACGTCCAACCGCATTCTGGCTCACAGGCAAACACTTCGGTATATCATGCCTTTATCAAGCCGGGAGACAAAATAATGGGCTTTGACCTTGCCCATGGTGGGCATCTTACCCACGGTTCGCCAGTCAACTTCTCTGGCCGTATTTATAATGCGGTGTTTTATGGAGTTGACAAAGAAACCGGACTCCTAAACTATGACACCATACAGGAGATCGCAGAGAGAGAAAAGCCGCAAATGATTATCGCAGGGGCGTCCGCTTACTCCCGTGATATTGACTTTAAGCGTTTTCGAGAAATCGCCGATAGTGTTGGTGCTTTTTTACTCGCTGATATTTCTCACCCCTCTGGTCTGATTGCCAAAGGATTGCTAAATGATCCGATTCCACACTGTCATGTGGTAACTACCACCACCCACAAAACCCTAAGAGGGCCAAGAGGTGGTTTGATTTTGATGGGCAAAGATTTTGAAAACCCTTTTGGAATCACGTTGAAAAGTGGTAAAAAACGCATGATGTCATCTTTGGTTGATGGGGGTGTATTTCCTGGAAATCAAGGTGGACCTCTTGAGCATGTCGTTGCTGCCAAAGCAGTTGCTTTTGGAGAAGCCCTTACCGATGAGTTTATGCATTATATTGTTCGGGTGCGCAACAATGCACAAGCTATGGCAAAGGCACTGAATTCTCGTGACTATAATATCATTTCTGGTGGCACAGATAACCATATGATGCTCTTGGATTTACGTAATAAAGGTATCTCCGGTAAGGATGCCGAAAACGCATTGGTCAAAGTCGAGATTACAGCGAACAAAAACATGGTGCCTTTTGATGATAAATCACCTTTTATCACGTCAGGAATTCGCTTTGGAACTGCTGCTATTACGACTCGTGGTTTACAGGAGAATGACATGGAGCAGGTGGTTGATCTTATCGATCGTACCATTCAAAATCACACTGACGAAAGCGTATTGAAAAGCATCGGACAAGAAGTACATGAGCTAATGTCACATCGTCCTTTGTTTATCGCCTAATCCTCTTTTTCGAAAATTAAATGCTGAAATGCGCCCAAATCAGGCAAATTTGTGCGGTCCACACCATTTAAATCCACAGGAACGCTTGCTGCATGGGTGCTTTTTCCCAATCCGATGACTTCACTCTCTTGGGAAATCCGAAAATCATTTGTAGATGGTTGATGAAAAGCAGTTTGTTTATTCAGAATCAATTTGGGGTATAAGCTTGATGAGCTAAAATCGTAATAGGGATTTTCAAAAATGGTCTCATCTGCTGGTGAAAAGCGCAGTGCTGTGTGGTCAATAGAAAAGGAAAGTTCTTGATCTCCTTTTTGTTCTACGCTAAATTCCACAGTTTGGTTCCCATCGATAATGCAGTTGGCAAATACTGCTTTTTCGAGAGGCACGATGAAATCTTCGGTTTCAGAAATTTGTACATAATCATTGAGAATAACAGCAGGAGTTGAGCGAAAACTACGATTCCAGTAGTTGGCAAAAGTACAATGTGTAAATTCATACGATCCGCCAATATTCCCAAAAAAAGAAGCATTCCCCGCATTTCCGAAAATGGAATTCACCGCACGTACATGCCCAGTTTTTGCCCATAAACCAACAGCACTGCTATTGTGGATTTGGGTTTGCTCTAATACAAGTGTAGGGTTCTCTGTTTCGTCGTTGTAATCCATCAAAATCCCAACAGAAGCGTTTTTGATAGTTGCATGACGAAAAATATGATTGGTACTGCCAGCAGTTAGCCAAATGGCACCCCACTGCCCAGGGATATTTTCAAAAAATGGTTCGAGTCGATCTCCTTCAAAGATCACTTCTCCTTCTTGCATTTTAGCATCAGCGCTTTGTTCGCCAAGTACATGCACACTACTCGATTCGGCAGCAATCAGGCCTGAGTTATCGTGAAAATGAATTCGTGCACCTGCTTCAAAACGCACTGTTTTTTCTGATGGAACTCCAGCATATCCAAAAATGACATAAGGACGTTCGTTGGTAAAGACCAATTCGTTGTCTTCTAAATAAAAACCTTCGATGCCAAATGCATTTCCTTCCTCATCTGTTCCCAATGCAATGATTTCTTTAAAGCCATTTTCGCGCTCTGGATATAAAAATATGGCGTCTTTGACCAGTGTGATGAGTTCAACGGTATGTTCATCGACTAGAAGCTGGTCATTGTATAGAAACTCAGGGGCATTGGCCGCATAGTCTTTGATATCAACAGTGGTTTCAATAAATACATAAATGCTGTCGTTTGCTAGGACTTCAATGTTGTTAAAATCTTGTCCATGCATGCCGTCCACATTTAAACGAAATTGGGAGTCACTACCTTGACCTAAACGAATCGAACCGATTTTGATGTTGTGATCTGCTTGGTTATAAATTCTCAGATTATAAGTTGAGGATCCAATTGAGGTAAAAATAGTGTCTAGATAGACTGTGTCGCTACTAAATCTGATGTCTTGTGTTTGTGCAGGAGAGAAGGTCAGGTCATAATCACAGGCCTTTGTTAATCCGATTGCAATGAGAAGACAGATGATCTTTGCCCATTTATAATGCTTCATTCCTTCTTTACAATTTCAACTTCAAAGAGTTTATCCCAGTATTTTCCAGTGACAAAAAAACTGTTGCGCTTGGGATGATAAGCAATGCCATTAAATACATCGAGCTGCGTGTGTTGCGTAACTTGTTCTTTCAAGCCTGAAAAATCAACAACCCCAACGACCTGACCAGTTTCGGGCTCGATAATCAATACCACTTCTTTATTGAACTGGTAGGTGTTGGCATAAATCAAGCCATTGGCATACTCTAATTCATTCACCTTACTGATAAGTTTATTATGCGTAACGATGTCCACATATCCATTCTCTGCAAAGGTATTCGGGTCAAGTTTCCACAGTTTTTCAGTCCCGTCTGTTTTGTATATCAAGGTACCATCATTGCACAGTCCCCACCCTTCTTTACTTTTGTCATAATTAAACGAACGGAGAAGTTTAAAGTTCGTTGGGTCATATATAAAACCGATGTTTTCTTTCCAAGTCAACTGAACGGCTTCGTCATTGATAAAGGTAAGCCCCTCACCGAAATAGGAGGCGTCAAGTGGTAGTTTTTGGATGATTTTTCCTGATGTGAACTCTGTTTTCCGAATCGATGAAAGACCGTATTGCCCTGTACTTTCGTACAACTCCCCTTGATAAAATTCAAGTCCCTGCGTGTAGGCATTTTTATCGTGGGGATAGGAGTTTAAGAGTTTGTAGGTGTAGATTTCAGGTGATTTGTCGGCAAAGACAGTAAATTGTTCTAGTATGGAAAATGGCTTATCTCCAACTGTAAAATTTGCCACTAAACGATGGTTGCCAAGACTCTCTAGAATAGTAAAATTTTTGTTCACTGTGCTGCCATTTAAAGAAAAACGGAGGTCTTTTAAACTGTGATTTTTATTGTTGGTCAGACTAAAAAATAGGGTATCACCTATGATGAGTTTGTTTTTGCTGTTGTTGGTAGATAAAGAAAAGTGCCCAGGAGCAATTGAGCTACAGCCAGAAAATAAAATGAGGTGAAAAAAAACGAGAATTCTCATAATATTGCAATTGATAACGAAATTATTCAATAATTATTGAATGAGAAAATCCGAATCAGGTTATATTTGCACCGGGTAAGTTCTACACAACCAGCTCCTGCCAAATCCCCCAGGGTGGGAACGCAGCAAGGGTAGGCGGTTGTAGCGGTGTGATGTAGGTCGCTTACCCTTTTTTATCATATTCAATGCAAATTGTACTCATTACAGGTGGATCTTCAGGAATCGGAAAGGCAACAGGTGAGCTGCTACAATCCAACGGCTATGCCGTTATTGGAACCAGCCGTTCTCCGGACTACTATACAGATCATCCTTTTCCTTTGATTCAAATGGACTTGCATGATGCCACATCTATACAAAAAGCAGTTGAAACCGTGGTTACTAAATACGGTTCCATAGACGTACTTGTCAACAATGCAGGAAAAGGTATAGCCGGGCCCATCGAAGAAACCCCACTAGAAGAAATCCGTAGTGTTTTTGAAACAAACCTAGTCGGTGCGACAGCTGTGATCCAATCTGTAATCCCTACAATGAGGACAAAAAATGAAGGAAAAATTATCAATATTACTTCCATAGCTGGTTATTCTGGTTTGCCCTTTCGAGCTGCGTATTCAGCAACGAAAAGTGCACTGCATATGCTAACAGAAAGCCTTCGCCTTGAGCTTAAGCCAACCAACATCCAGTGTTGCACACTTGCGCCTGGAGACGTGGCAACCAATATTTCCCAAGGCAGATATCATGTACCTGTTAAGAAAAACTCTCCCTATTATGCCATTTACGGAGCTGCTAGAAAAGATATGGATGCACATGTGGATGATGGTGTTTCAGCAAAAACTGTTGCGATCTCTATCAATCGTCTTATCCAAAAAAATAAACTCAAACCCCACTATACTGTCGGGCCCTTTTTACAGCGCTTTTCTATATATTTAAAATCTTATTTGCCAGCAAAAATCTATGAGTTTATTCTCAGTAAATTTTATAAAATCTAATCAACAAACAATATGAAGTTTTTTATCGATACTGCTAATCTCGAACAAATCAAAGAAGCCCAAGCGTTAGGTATTTTGGATGGGGTCACTACCAACCCGTCACTAATGGCTAAAGAGGGCATTACTGGACAAGACAATATTTTAAAACATTATGTTGACATCTGTTCTGCGGTGACAGGAGATGTTTCGGCAGAGGTCATTGCAACAGACTACGATGGGATTGTTCAAGAAGGCGAAGCTTTAGCTGCCTTACATCCTCAAATTGTTGTTAAGGTTCCTGTTCTAAAAGACGGCATAAAAGCCATTCGGTATTTTTCTGATAATGGGATTAAAACCAATTGCACCTTGGTGTTTTCTTCTGGACAAGCCCTTTTAGCTGCTAAAGCAGGTGCAACTTATGTCTCACCTTTTATTGGACGTTTGGATGATATTTCAGCAGATGGCTTAAATCTTATTGATGAAATTCGCTTGATATATGAGAACTACAATTTTAAAACACAAATCTTGGCTGCCTCTGTCCGTCATACGATGCATGTGATTGAGTGTGCTAAAATTGGAGCAGACGTGATGACAGGACCATTGAGTTCGATTGTCGGTTTACTAAAACATCCATTAACTGAAAGTGGTTTGGCACAATTCTTAGCAGATCACAAAAAAGGAAACTAAATCATTTCCACGTATTGGTAAAGCTGGGGTTTTATGTACTTTTGCCACTTTAGTTTTTCAATATGCTTTCAGTTTCAAACCTATCGATTCAATTTGGTAAGCGCATCCTATTTGACGAGGTCAATGTGACCTTTACTACGGGGAATTGTTATGGAATTATCGGTGCCAATGGTGCTGGTAAATCAACATTCCTAAAAGTACTCAGTGGCCAACTTGATCCCAACGCTGGCCATGTTCACCTCGAGCCAGGTAAGCGTATGTCTGTTCTGGAGCAAAACCATTTTGCTTACGACGAACAT
>CEUM01055912.1_pt1 | contig 15810 bp, 33 predicted proteins | sample 356421 | NCBI WGS metagenome assembly CEUM01 (sample SAMEA2622716, study PRJEB7988) | marine metagenome | biome: marine biome (ENVO:00000447); feature: surface water layer (ENVO:00002042); material: "saline water (ENVO:00002010), including plankton (ENVO:xxxxxxxx)" | depth 5 m | reverse complement strand
GCAGTAAGATCATCCATTTCGGAAGAGTCTAGTTGCTGGTATGTAAACCAATCCTTAGGATCACGACCTGTTTCATTTACAAATCGTGAGATAGCTTCTACTCGCTCATCAAGCTCGCTTTCTTGTTGCAAAGAAGAAAAATCATCAAAACTATTAATGTCTGTACCTAGCCTTTCGCTTAAGTAACTAAACACAGCTCCTTCAATTTCTTCGTCTGTATAGCTTTCTTCAGGGGCTTCTTGTGAAACCTCTGATTCATTATTTTCAATATTTTCTGCAACAGGTTCCGTTGACTCCTGTTGGGTATCAGCAACTTGCTGTTCTTGAGGCTGTTCTACTGGTTCAGCTTGTTGAGCTTGTTGAGCCTGCTGTACAACATCATCGCTAATAAATTCAAAAGACGCACCTTCTGGTGCACCTTCTGGTGTAACTTCTTGATTTTCCATAAATTAAATTTTTTACAAATGTATAAATAAATTACTTTTTCTTTTTGCCCTTGCCTGCTCTGATCTTCGCTGCTTCTTTTCTACCAAACTCACTCTTTACACGAGCCATAGCCCAGGCATGCTGAGACACTTTTGGTCTATTACCAGAACTCATATATGCAGCAAGACCTCTACGGTATACTTCTTTTTGTGCAGCATCAAGACCAGACATACCGCCTTTCTTATACTTTTTAACAGCTTTCATATCTTATCTCTTTGCTTCATTAACGACTTTAGCCTTGCAGCTACAGCAGGAGGAAATCCTTTTTTCTTTCTTTTATCTTTTGTACCTCTGTGTTTTTTATATATAGCAGCTATTTGCGCCATAAGTTTTTTACGTTTAGATACATCAGAGCTACCCCTAGTATATTTAGGATTGAACTTCATTCCTTTTTTAGCAGACTTAGGTTTCTTGCCTGCCTTCTTCATAGCAATAGCTATCGCTGCTTGTTGTGCTGGCGACTTAGCCATTACCCTTTCGGATGGTTGGCCTGCTTAAACTTAGCTTGTTTTGATGCACCTGGGTGTGGCTTGTAGTCACCTTTCATTAGATAATATCTACCCTGCTCCTCCATCCAGTGAAAACCCTTTGGTGGGTCCACCATAACAGACTTATTTAAAATAGTTAGTTTTGGGGCCTTACCTCCCTTTTGATATTTTTTTACGACTTTCATTTTTTACGAATTTTATTTTATGCACAAGCTACAAAGTATTCTAAATCTACAGACGCTGTATCCGCTTGAGAAGATATTGCCGTAAGATCAGCAAGCTGTCCTGATGAAGCAGCACCTCCGCTGTTTGCATCAAACGTATCTACAACACCCCCAACATTATCTGCGTTAAATATAAACGACTGTCCAGCATCTAGCTTTACACCAAACTCATCTGAACTCTCGTTTGTAAAGAACAATACAACAAAGTTTGTATCGTCTAAGTTTGTTATTCTTATATACCTAACATTAGCTTCTATAAAACTTCCTTTTGCAGCGCCAGAAGCTATAAAGCCTAGTATTTCATTTTTATCAGTATTGACAGTAACAATGCCTTTTGCAATCTCATTTATTGAGGCTGTTACTTTACTATTCGTAGCACCGTAATCCTGACCGTTAAGAGTTATAGCCTCTGTAACGGTTACTGTAAGAGATGCATTTGTTACTGTGGTAGCCATTAGTTATTAAGATTCAAATGAGAATGTTAAGTCTATACCGTCTGCTGTAAAAGTATGTCCAGCTCTGCTTTTATAAACTCCAGCTACAAATATGTCAGAGCTTCCGCTAGCAGCTTGAAGTATAATTCCCATATCGTTTGCGTCATGTGTTACTGCACTAGATTCTATCAAATCTCCAACTATGGTAGGGGTTACTGGTAGATAGCCTAAAAATTTGTTTGCTTTAAGATCGACATCTGATATACTAATAGCTGCACCTAAAGTACCTAAATTGTTATCTCCTTTTTCAAAGAAGTAAAGATCTATAAACCCTTCTCTATAATCATCGTAGTAAACTGCGTTTACGTTTATAAGTTTAGCTGCTCCACCCAATGTAGGTACAGCACCAGGTATTGCTGTTGGATTAAAAATAACATCGTTTTCATCAGCAGCACCTGCGAGCACTGTCGGTGTAACGGTTACAGAATAATAATTTGCCATTTTTTTTATGTTTTTACAAAGATAGTTATTTTACCACTTTACTTTGTTTGCCCACCACGCAGCAGACAGTTTACCTCTTTTTATATTTTTAGCGTGTCTTGCTTTAAAAGATTTACGCTTTGCTTTCATTCTTGCTGATTCACCTTTTTTGGGTTTGCCTGCAGTTCCTTTTACACTACCGACTCTTTTACCTTGCTGGCCAAATCTGATAAGCTTTACTTTGTCTCCAACTTTAGCTACAACTACGTGAGATTTTGTAGGGTGATTAGGAGTACGCTTAGCTTTGTTGTATCCGCTTACTCCTGCTCTTGCTAATCTTGGATCTTTCTTTTTAGCCATAATTAAGATATTGATCTAAATGTATTATCTGGGTTAAGGAACATTTTTTTATTGCTTACATTAAGAGAGAATCCAAGTATTCTAACAATTTGACCAGAAGAAGATGGAGCTGTAAGTGTAGCCTCTCCAGCTGTTGCTGATGCGTAAACTGGAGCTCCTTCACTATCGCTTCCTGCTGTATATGCAGAAGCTAATGTTACACAACCTTTTATAATCATACCTGCTGAAGAATCTGAGCTTGCTGCAGCAGCTGTTGCAACACCAACTAATTGACTAGAAGTAACCTCTGCATCAGCATCTATCAATGTCCATACACCGTTTTTTAAAACATATATAGACCCAGCAGTTACGCTGTCATTACTTATACCTGTTAATATTTCAGCACCAGATCCAAAATCACCAGCAGTATTACCGCTAATTGCATTAACTATTGATGTAGATGTAAGCTGACCAGTTGACGCACTTCCTGATATAGTAGTCACCGAAGAAGCACCTGCTCCTATTGTAACATCTACTTGGTTTGCTGAACTGCTACCTTCAAGTTGTAACCCTGGCTGGATTGTTGATCCGTTTGCTGTAACTAAAATATTATACTTACCTGCTTCAGACCCGTCAGCTACATTAGTTATCTGACTACTAATAGATGTAATTGCTGTTAATTGATTTGCATCATTAAATGCTTGATACTGAATCGTACCAGCAACATCGTTATTCGCAGCACTACCAAATGGTTGTTTAGCAAAAATTAATCCTGGACCATTAGCATCTGAGTTTTGGTTAGCTAAAGATAAAGTTGGTTTAGCGGAAGATGTAGAAGCAATAACAACCTCTTCATTTGAAAAAGTAAAATTAGCTTCAGCATTCATAGTGTCAGCACCACTAGCAGTAACAACCCTGTTGTCAACACCATTACTCATGAAGTCTGATACATCAACGCTAATGTCTGTACCAACTATATCAATACCTGTACCAGCACTTAAAGTTTGAGCATCTGCTCCTGCAGGACCAGTTAGACCTACATTAGTTACACTAACTACTATGGGTGTAGCAGACGAAGCGTCTACCGTTGTTGTTGATGAATTTAAAACTTGTATAGCCATATTAGTCTTATGTTGTAATGTCTCCTACTACTTTAAATGTTCCAAATAAATAAGTCTTTACTAGATCAGCTCCGTCCACATCACTAGATGGGTGAGTGTTTTGAATATCATAAACATAAAGACCTGCAGACGCAACCATCTCTGCAGCTTGAGCAGATATTGTAAGTTTAGAGTTTGTTGCTACACCATCAGAAACAACATAGCTAAACTCAGTGTCTGGAATTACAACTGTACCTCCAGATTTTGTTACAACATCCATCTTCCATCCACTTGTTGGTATAGTAGAGTTAAATTCTAAAACAAGTTGAAAAGAATCATTTCTTCTGCAAATAATATCTAGCCTTCCTGCTGTGTTTAAGTTTACTGTGGGATATGTTGTAGACATTGTTATTGTATAATATTATTAACTATTTCATCGATTCGACTTTCTGGTGAAGCCTCTTCCTCTTGAACTTCATCAAGCTCTGCTCTTACTCCTTTTCTTTGAGAAATAAGTTTACTTTGCTCTACAGCTTGCTTTTTAACTCTAGTGTCTTTTCTGTCTTCTTTTAATACTTCAAGTTTTTCTTTAAACTCTTGTTCATCAGTTTTAAATCCTAAAGTAGCTTGAGCTCTAATTAGTTCTATTTCTTTTCTCATTTCATGCTTAGCCATCTCCATACGCATCTCTAACTCAGCTTTCATCTGCATTTTTTGAGCATCTATCTGAGCCTCCATTTGCATTTCTTGCTGTCTAGCTTGTGATGCAGCTTGAGCAGATTGTGCTTGGACTTGACCTTGCATTTGAGTATTTTGTTGAACCATCTGCTGGTTTCTAGCGATTCTCTTTTTTCTACGAACAACAAGAAGTCTTTCTGCTTGATTGACATCTTTGAGCTGTCGTATAGCCATAGCGTCTTCTATATCTAATTCTTTTTGAGATAAAGCTATCTGAATGTTTTGTTCTAGATACTGTTTTTCAACATCTTCCATCTCTTTAACCACCTGTACACCAAAGTTGTACATAGATAGATCCTTGAAAGAAGTAATAACCTTCATGTTTGTTTCGCCTATAGCGTTTGCATAAGCCCTAAACACAGATGAATCTTCTGGTAAAACCTGTAGGCACTTTACTATATCTGAGCACACCTTCTTAAATAAAACCATCGAAGAGTATGTCATATCGTATATAGCGTTATTACCTGCAGCTATGGCTTGCTGTCTAACACCTACAAGAGCATCGCCCTTTGGAGATGAAGCATCCATAACTTCATTGATTCCAGTTGCGTCTCTAATCATACGTAGGTAGTGATTGTACAATCCAATAAACTCATTGATGTTTCTTACAGAGTTGCCTATCTCTCTAATAGGTGGGTTTTGGAAACCTCCTTCTGGATTTTTACTTCTGTAGTAGAATACACCAGTCTGCTCGTATATATCGTGCAGCTCTAACGGTTGAAGCTCACCTCCTTTACCTAACTGTACGTTTTCTAAACCCTCTATGTCAATAATGATTCCATCTGGTTTAGCCTTAGCAACAGCTTGTTGTATTTTCAAGTGAGTAAGCTGAAGTTGATCTGCGAAGCCTATACAGCTATTAACCATAGACTTTGGAATCATATCTTCAATATTTGTAGCAACAGCTGAGTAAGAAAGATTTACACGAGATAAATCATGAAGATTCTTAGGTAAGTTTGTTTTCTTACCATAGTTAAATATCTTATCGCACCCCATAACAAAGCAGCCACCATAAACTGTAGCGTTATCCATCTCTCTCATTACCCTAACAGACATTGAGTTTTCTGGCGGCGTATACCCTTCTTTCTTTTGATAGAAGCCCATGTTGCCGTGCTTACTTTCTTTTTCTTCAAAAAGCATTTTATCGACAGCCATAAACTCAAAGTCTAGAACCTCTACTACATACTTGTCATAAGCAAACGTTGGTCTGTTATGTCTAGTATCATAAGAGTGTGCGCTCATTCCTGATGAATCATATCCATACTTCTTCTGAGCTTTTTTAGCAATACTTTCTAGATCCTCCTCTGATAGTTCTCCAGCTGATATTCTACGAAGCTCGTGTATTGGCATTCGTCTAATATGACCAGCATAGATAAGATCACTAAATCCAGGATCTTTTACATCATTATGTATAAAATCTATAGGGTCTACATAGTTTGTTACAATACCATAGTTAGGGTCATTCTCTCTCTTTACAACAGCCATCCCTAAAGTAACAATGTCATTAACACATCGTCTGTAAACCTTGTCGTGGAAATCATTCCAACTTAACGTCATATTCGTAGCTATCTGTGCAGCTACCTCTGCAGACGTTTTGATCTGAGTATCCATGAAGATCTCAGCTTCCTCTAAAGTATCTGGTATGTTTTCTACATCAGCAACATCTACTCCAGTTTTATCTTTTATGTTTTGTAAAGCTTTCTTTGCACTTACAAGAGCTTCTTGTTTTTTCTTTTCTCTTTCTTTTTCTGAAGAAGAGATAGGATCAACAGCTTCTAGATTCGGATAGGGTTCTCTAGATAAGATCTTGTTTACAACGATTCTAACAAACTTAGGTAAGATCGGTACAGGAGTAAAGTCTAAGTTTAAAAAACTTCCATCTCCATTATTTGGATCTAAACTTGTTAGAAGCTGTCTATAGATACTTGTGTCTTGCGTACCTCTAGCGTATGCTCTGTTCTTTACAAAGGTATCTTTTCGCTTTCTAATTAGCGTGCTTCCCTGTGTTCCTGAAGACCATTGATTGTAAATAGCCTTAGCGTACCTTAAACCATAATCCTTGCTTTCCTTTTCTGATTCAGGAGCAAGCGGATCTGGGAAACCACCTTTTTTATTACTTTGTGTGTTACCGTACATTAGTGCAAATATAGTGAAATTAAGAGTGCCATTGTTTTACTTTGTATTTTCTAAAAAACTTTGTTTCATTAAGTTTCTTTTTGGGCTTTTCTTTCTTTACTTTTTGTGCAGCAAGAAGAGCTAAACCAGAGCTTATCGTTAAGTCAAACTTGGTTCTATCGTTGATTTTATAGCCAATCCAATCCTCAAGAGTTCTATTAAAATACATATGCCCTACCTCACCTGTTTGAGCGTTTTCTCCAACGTGATCATGAATGTATGCTTCTATTGCTTGAGCATGTGACTGTATAACATCTTGTGAGTTTGATGGGATTCCTTTTGTCTTTACGTTTACTTTAGATGTAGAAGAGCTAAGATGTTTAGGCCTATCCATAAGATAACCATCATAACCTCTTGATTCAAAGTATCTTACGATACCATATTTGTTGTTCTCCACAAGAAGAGGGTATCCATAGTAGAATGCACACATAAGAACATCCTCATAAAATATACTTGCTAGATCTGGACGAGAAGCGTATTCTATTACAAATGAGTTACTTAGACCCTCCATGTTAAACTTATTGTATAAGTGCATAGCTCCTTTAGACCCTCTACCGTCAACCGTTGCATCTAGATCATAGCTATCGACTCCCCCTACACCAATGTGAGCATTCCCTGGTTTTCTTTTACCATACTCTTCTATGAATTTATTTCTATTACTATCCTTTGGTTGCCAGGACATTCTAAATCTACCGTTAGGATCTGGAGAGAATATAACCTCTTTATCTTTTTCTTTCCACATAAAATTACCTCTCACTACTGGAGTAGGAAATAGATTGTTGTTAAAATCAATCTGCTGATAAATCTTACCTATATTAAACAAGCTGCCGTCTATGCTATCTCTAAACGCTTCTTCCTCTGTAAACGGAAACTGCCTAACAACTTCGTTTAGTTCTGATGCATCTGCTTTAAGGCTGTCCCTTTCATTCTTTAAATAAGTTTTACTTCCTAATCCAACAAGATCTCCATCTAATCCTTCTATAGGTTCGCTAGGATTATCTATTATTGGGTTACCATACACATCAAAGAAACCTTCTAGAGCTTCATATGCAGGTATAAATATTCTATAAAGTCCAGTCTTTGTTCTTCCGTTAGCATTCCTTTCGTTTGGATCGCTATCCTCCCATAGCGTTTTATATTCTTTACCACCCTTATCCATAGGGTTTACTGTACTACCAACAAGACCTTTGCCTACAATCCTTCTACCAACAATCAAACAAGTTCTTTCTATCCTCCAAGCTTCTCTTATATCTACTGGCTTCTCCCACTTACCTGCCTCATCCAAGTATAGCATATGTAGCTTCTCACCATCGTAAGCATTGTTTGTTGTGTTCTTCCAGTTGACTATGGTGTTTAGCGCATCTCCTTTGAAAGATGTTTTGTTATTCTTTGTGATACGCTTTGATGGCTCACGAAAAGCAAGCTCCATTCTTGGGTTTGTTGTTCCGTCTTGTATCGGTTTAAAAAAGAAAGGGTACGATTTGAATATCGGTACTACTTTCTTCATAAAGATATTCTCCTGAGCATCTTTACCAGTCTTTGACTGTATTCCCAAAAGCTTGTCTTTAACTTGTGTAGACTCGTCAACAAGAACAGAAGCACAGATATTAGTATAGCCAGAACGCCTACACTTAGTATATAGCTGACCGATACAACGGGGATCAGCTTCGCACGCAGCCATGTGAAGAAATATTTCATTTTGATAGGTAAGGTATGATGGATAGCCGATATCAATTTTCGACCATTGTAAAAACATATAGTGTCGTCCTGTAATGTACGTAGGCGTGCCATGATTGTAAAACCAAACACCGTTACGCCTGCGCTCAAACTCCCCTTCGATGTAGCTAGAAAACTTCTTTCTAAACTCGGGAGGCTTCTCGAACCACTCATCCATAGTTCGTACATTTTGCAATTCTTTGGGCATAGGAATGCGTTGCCACATCTGCATATCCTTTGGCTTTTCATGGAAGAGAATTTTAGATCGCTTCGGTTTTTTCGGTAACACAACGAGTAACCCATGGAGTTCAATACTCTCTCCTTGCGTACCGTTAGGGTCGATCTTAATCCCTTTATCTTCGTATCCATCTATTTCTACAAGATTCATTACTTACTTCTTCCATACTTATCCATACCCCCTATACTAGGGAAACCTTTTTTAGGGTTACTAAGTTTCATGTACTTATTACATGGACACTTAATATCATAGACAGCTTTACCTTCATGCATCTTGATGACAGCAGAAGTTACTTCTACTTCGTGATCACAGCATTCGCATTCAAATTTTTTCATCTGTATTATCTTTTCTGCCTTCTATCCACATAAGATAGGCTTCAATTTCATCTTGAGTGATGGTCATATTACAATCGCTCCACCAGTTACTTTGAGAATCTTTCTGCAAATCCTCCTGAGTAGTCTTTTTCTTCTTTGATCTTCCCATTTTCTTTTAGTTCTTTCACCATCTGCTCTAGCTTCTGTCTTTCTATAATAAGCTCTTTACAGTCTATTGCAGTTTGTTTTATCGATTGAAGCTCAGCTTTTCTAGCACTACCATTTATTTCTGGATCTACTGGCTTTTTTATTTCTTCTATCATGTTATTGATTGCTATCTGCATACTCTCCATGAGTTTTTTAGATGCATCAACAGTTTTAAACTTCGACATACATTAAATCATCAGGGCGTATTCTAAAATAGATCTTATCATCTATCTCTATTTCATAGTCGCTTCCTTTTTCAAAGCCAACTATATCGCCAGGTTTAACATCTAAGTATTCAGAACGTTCATTATGTTCAATGAACTTAGCCTTCTTAACAGGGTTTTCTTTCAATCTAACCACCTCTATATCTCCTACCATATCATTACTCTGATCTTCAGTAACAGGTTCTAACAACAGCCATCCACCAAGAGTTTTTATCTTCCCTGTCTTTTTAGACTTATAAGCAATAGCTTGATTATTTAAAATATGCTCATCATCATAACGAACAACATACCTATTGTCAGTGGGCTTAAGCCCCAGCTCTTGTCCTTTTTGTATTACAACATGGTGATGAAAGTAAAGAGTGTCACCTGGAGAAACACCTGTTTCGTGTTTTAAAGGTGTAGAAACAACCTCACCTCCAGTAATTCTGTGTTTAAATTCTTGATACTTTGAGTCTAAGTAAAGCTCCATGCCATTACTCATCTTAATCGTATCCTTTCTCGTCTTATCTAGTTTGACGATAAAGCATCTTAATGATCTCATAAATTAAAAGTTTAAATCAAATTCAAGTAAACAAGACATGTCATCAATGGCTTTCCATAACATGTTCTCATCATTTTGTTCTACATACACAAGGTATCTTGTTTTACCATGTTTATGCAAATGTCTTTCGTCTTCTATTATAGCGCTTATCTTTCCGCTACCTGCACGCATACCTATATAATAGGCCATGCCGTCTTTAGGGTCTTTGCCGACCACAATTTTTCTAATAAGTCCTTCCATTTTATTCCAGTTCAATTCCAAGGTCCCCTAGAAATCCTCCTAAGCCTGAATCTTGTTCATCGACATAAGTTCTATCCATAATGTCTTTCATCACTTGTAACTCTTGACGAGATACTAAATTGTAACTGTAGACGGACTTAACTTCTAGTTCGTTACCTTTTTCGTTTTCAATTAATCCAATAACCATACTAGACATAATCCTATCCGTATAGCCCTCTCTATCAATAAAGTCTTCTATCTCTAAGAGCTTTGAATAAAGTTCAGAAAAAAATTCTGTGTCTTTATAGTTCATGATGTATTTTTGACGAAGATACAAAATTTATTTCATGCCAAAGTCAGAAGTTAAAAAGAAAAGATTATTTAGAGAGGTATCTTTTTTACACAGTAGGTATATTAATAAGAACTATTTAAAGAACTTACGTAAAGTAAGGACTAAGTTTTGTAAAGACAGAGACATTAGTTTTAGCCACTTAGAATTTATTCTTTGGTCATACGACAAAGAGTTCTGGACCATCAACTATGCTGTTGAAGATTACGGTTTTAATAAGAAGAACTTTGAGAACAGGATCTTGTGGCCTCTTCTAAATGAAGGGTATGTGTACAAACACTTTGATAAACTCACTCCATCTGCCACAGCAGAGGACCATATGTTTAGAGAAGAGACAAAGTTTAACTACAGAGTAAGATATGGGATAACACAGAAAGCCCGAATGTTAATTCAAGCTTTCTACAATAGGTTAGAAGATTAGATTACCGAGTACGTTGTTTTCCCGTCCTCACGAGTAGCTTTGAGACAACGCTTACGGTTTTCCCCGTCATGTACATAAGACACGTGAACCCAATCAGGATTATCGTCCGTACCAAACTCCCAGATAATTTGATCAAATTCAAGATTATAACGAATGTAATCAAATAGCTCAGCATTAGTAATCCTTCCGTAAACATCAGCATCCAGGTCGAGCGCTCTTCCTTCCATGTGTTGACTGCGCTTACTACCTCCGATAGCACGGTTGAGCTCAGGTCCACGATACCCTGACGACACATATATAGGAACTCCGAAATGATCGCGACAAGGTTGAAAAATATTCTCTGCAATTTCTTTAAGATTTGTAACAACCCAATCTTCATGAGGGGTATTATCTATCCCTAATCTTTTTGCTGAGCTGCTCTTTATGCACTCAGCCAATGTTAAATTCTTAGACAGCTTCATATCTAGTTGTATGCTCCGCACCCAGCTTCAGTGCACTTATTGCCTCCGAAACCTATTCCAGCTGCTGCAGTTCTTTCTTGATTTTTTCTAGCAGTCCTGCGTGTTTGTCTTGCTTTCTTTCTAGCAGCGGATTTTCTCTTTCTTTTATTCTTTTTCCTCTGCTTTTCTTTAAACTTATCTATACCTTCTTGCCCCTCCCCAAACTTTCTTTCAAACTTTCTAGTTGCTCTTCTGTCTTGTCTATCCATTTTATCTATGTCAAGACCAGTAAACTTACGCATCTCTTTAGCAAGCTTTCTTGCTTCACCTTTCTTTCTCTTTCCAGAAGAGTCAAAGCGACTACCAAGTTTTGCATCGCTTAAGTTACGCTCAGCCTTTTCTCTTGCAGTTTCTTTGTACTCAAAAGACATCACTTCTCCGTTCTCTTCTTTCTTCTTTTTGTTTTTACCTCCGTTTTGGTATTTGATCGCTTTCATGTGGCAAATATAATAAAAAATCAAGGATAGTCTTTGCGCCTTTACAGCAATAATCGTAACAGCTTTGTGTTGTAAACACACATTATCTTACTCAAGCTGCGTATCTACTTGTCAGCTACAAACGCTTAGCTGCTTGGCGAAGTTACAGCAGAAAATCTGAAAAGTCAAGTGCTTAAGTTAACGTTTAGGTAAAATATGTTAAGTAGTTGGTATATAACAGCTTGAGCATTTTATAAGGTTTAGGCAAACCTAGGTTCTCAACTCAAAAAATTGCCGAGAAATAGAGATCATGGGGATTATACATACCTATAAGCGTACACACATGACATACAAAACGCATACACGCAACACGCCCCCTTGCATACACGCACGTTTGCGTACAACTTTCAGCTTTTTTTGCACTGACAACCAGCGACTTAGCATAGCAGTCTTGAATCATAACAGCAAGTAGCGAAGTTTAGGTCGTTGATTTACACCTTAGAACAATCCCCTCACCACACACAACATACGGGTTCACGCATCACACATGACGGCACACAACACGCATCAGGCACACGACATGCACACACCATGCACACGCTATGCAGGCATCACACACACATCACGTTCGCATCACGCTCACACGATGCACAACGCACACATCACGTCCACACATTACGCACACACACCTTGACCAACCCTCATTACTTATTTAGAACGATTCTAAATTACATTTGTATCTTGTTGATGTCCAGTGAATTACAAAAAACTTTCAAAAAAGATTTGGAAAATTAGAATTGATACCCTTATATTTGCATCGTCTTTCAATCGGAAAGGCATCAAACCAAAATCATATACATCATGTCTAAAGACATTAACATCAAAGACTGCCGTAAGGCAGTAAATCAAGCAAAGTTTAACCCAACGAAGGCGCGTAAGGCACACGCTATCAAACTCCTTACGGAGTTAGCAGAAGCTGTCGCTAACCTCGAAGAGGTAGCACCTGCGCCAAAGCGCAAGCCAAAGCGCAAGGCAAAAGCGAAGCTTTCGAGAAACCAAAAACTCGAGGCACAAGCGCAAAAGCAATCAGCGATGGCTGAGAACTTCATACCCGAAGCGGTGGCAGAGGTGAACACGCTACCTGAGTTCAGCGAACTACGTTCGATGGGCTACTCAGTTGAGGACGCTGTTCGCTACTGCAAGGCTCTCATGCAGGGTGCGCCTCAAACTTCTTCAGAAGTTCAGCCGTTCTAGACTATTAGAAGATATAATATACTACTCCTCTCATTTATGAGAGTAGTATATATATCCTCTTAAAACATTTTTCAAACCAAAAATCTTTACATCATGGATAATCTTATCAACGACCTGCGTATGCAGGCAGTACGTAGCCTCTTTGACGGGCTAACATTCGACCAAGCTACTAACACAGCCGATTGGGACGCACTCACTTGTGACGAGCAGATGCGCCTTGAGGACTTAATCAACTCGTAATTATGACACAAGAACACACAATCAGAGGTGTGTACATCAACACGCTACTAGACGGCGGATATACACGCCTTGACCGAACAATCAACCCAACCGAGGGTTACATCGTAGGTGGTGTAACGAAGGAGAGTAAGATGGTTGAAACCTTTGTGTTAATAGATGACCATTACGCAGAGTTCAAGGAACTATGGCATAAGTATGACGTGCTACTACATGAACACACAATAGGCGGTGAGTATGTCGGTGACATGGGTATAGGTACATGGGTACATGACGGGGCAATATACTTCGACCTTGTGCAACACATACACGACCTAGACGTAGCCACAAGCATAGCGAAGGAACGCGGAGAGATAGCAATCTACGATTGTAAAAACCAAAAAGATATATTACTATGACAGATTTACAGAAAGCATCATTCGTGCTTGAAGCACGCTACGAAACGCCTAGCGAAGAGCTAGACGGTAAAATTTACATCAACGTATCGGAGTACCTGAATGTAGCCATACACGATGAGGAGGTAGAGTACCTCGCTGAACAGTATGAAAATTTAAACCAGTAAAACATGAAAAACAATTTATTACCTATAGGCTTAAGTGCCTACACCATCGGAATAATCATTTTGATTATCTTCAGCTTTGCATCATGTGCGAGCAACTGCAACACCTGTGAAGGAGCATACCCTCCAAACTACGCAGAAGAAAATGTTGAACTACAAAATTTAAACCAATAAGACATGGGATTACTAGAAAGAGCAGATGACGATTACGAAATGTATCGTGATGACGGGTATATGTGGGGCGTACCTCACACACGTGACATAGACCTACCAAGATACAAGCAGAACCTAAAGGTGCGCAAGGAGTATCACGGGTCGTATGGGTGGCGAATCATCGTAACAAGCTACGATACTGACGTTGCATCAGGACTTGAAAATGTAGGTACATTGGTCGCATCTAATTGGCACTCACGTACTACGTCAAAGCACATCAACTATGTAGCCGAACAGCTAGGCATGAAGGTTGAGAAACAATACTAATAACTACGTTATTACAAAAATAAATTTGGAATTTGGTAAAGTCTGTTGTATATTTGCAGACCGATTCAAACCAATCGAAAACCAATTAATACATCATGGACGTAATAGATAACATTATCGAAGTGTACCGCATGGAAGGGTACACAATCACTCGTGAAGAGGCAGTAGAAATCAACGATGCAATAGACTTTGCATACGAAACATGGACAAAAAACCAATAATCATGAAACTATTTGAAATAGAAGTGGTGCGTACATACACCACAACAATCGAGGTAGAACTACCTCACAACCTAACCGCATCATACGTTGAGAGAATAATTAAGTTTCCAAGAACCATCGGAACGTTTGAAAATGACCTATACCACGAGATATGGGATAAGCTAGGCGAGGCAGAACTTGAGCAATGCGACACAGAAATGCTATCCGTAAAAGCAAAGAAACTATGAGTACACAAGAGTATATCGTAAGGCACGACCACCAAATATTTAAGCCATCAAGTTACAAGGTCTATCAAAAGGAAAGAGAATTTGAGTTAAAAATAATGGCAAAAGATTTAGAAGAAGCTAAAACGAAATTAAGAAAAGAACATAATCTTAATCCGTTTTATTTTAAGTTCACAATAAACCAATAAAAAATACATCATGGATTTACTAACAAGATATACAAGAGTAAAAGACGAACTCGAAATGCTAACATCAGAGGGAGATGCATACAACCACGATGACTGCTTATGGGATATCGATGGGTACTACGACTGCGGTATAGACGATGAGAATATACTGCGTGAAAGAGTAGAGGCATTAGAAAATCTAGCCAAAGCAATAGAAAGAGTTAATAACACAGAGATAGTATACTCATGAATATAACAGACAAAATAATTGACTTCGAGTGCGGTCTTTTAGACGACACAGGAGTGCTAGAACTATTCGCTGAGCTAATCAGTAATGGCATGGCATGGACGCTACAAGGTAGCTACGGGCGAACTGCATCAGCCCTGATCGATGCAGGTTACATAGACACAGACGGAAACATTACAATGATATGACAATACATCAACTACGAGAACTGAGAGAGCGAGTGCAAGAGGACTTGCTTACACACTTTGATGGTACTACATTAGGTACTCAATCACAACATCAGAGGCAAATGAGAACTATGTGCGAAATAATAGTAAGTAATTTTAATAAATATGAAGGACAAACAACGTAAACCAAAAACACAATCAGGGTTCGCATCATTCAGTATGCACGAACTAGCAGAACTAATTACAAAACCAAATCAACATGACAAAGCAAGAACGAATAGAACAAATAAGCAACGCACTAAATGAATCAGGTGCATACAAGAAACTTGAATACTTCCTTGTGTATGAAGATGAAACTAATGACTTCTTGCTTACAGACATGGAGAACTTTGCATACGACCTCGAAGAATTTATAGAGGGGTGGGCTAGTAATAAATAAAACCAAAACAAAATGAGTTACGAAACACAAACAAAAGCAGACGAATACATTGACATAATGTGTGGAGTTAGTAGTGGGTTCGATGAAGAAACACTACACAATGAGTTCGCATGGCTAGTGCAAGCGGTGCTATCCGATCCTGTACACGCTAGAGAAAGCCTTATTGACGCAATTAAATCACATACAAAATGAAAGACAATAAACTA
>CEUM01048223.1_pt1 | contig 15812 bp, 13 predicted proteins | sample 356421 | NCBI WGS metagenome assembly CEUM01 (sample SAMEA2622716, study PRJEB7988) | marine metagenome | biome: marine biome (ENVO:00000447); feature: surface water layer (ENVO:00002042); material: "saline water (ENVO:00002010), including plankton (ENVO:xxxxxxxx)" | depth 5 m | reverse complement strand
ATCGGAGGAGTTGTTCTCGCAGGGCTAGGACTTAGCCTTGAAAATAGGCGGAGAAGTAGAGCAAAGAAAATGCTTATTCAAATGGTAGAAGAAAACAAATGGAACTAATTTTCCAAGGAGCGCAGAGCTTTTTCTACCTCTGCCGTTATCTCTCCACTATCAAGAGCTTTGGTTATCTTCTTAACCGCCGTCTTTGACAATCCTTCAGCTGCCTTGAGGATCATACTCTTTTCTTCCTCAGTAACTTTACCATCAGCTAGTGCGGATTTAATCGCACTACGAACAGCCATTGTTGAAGCCTCTTCATCACTGATTCCCAATGCATCTTGAATGGTTTTCAATTCAGATAACTCCTCATCTGTAATCACTCCATCAGCATAGGCATTCTCGTATTCTTTGACCAAAAAATTCGTGTATTTTTCAGGATTGAGAATTACGTCTCTTATCAGGCCGAAATCAATGGAACCTTGGTTTGACCCCATCTCGAGCAATACGATTGATTTTCTTATCTCTTTAATTGCCATATCTTTCAGACCATGTGCAGCCCAGACAATGCCTGAAACAGCAACTGCTGCTGCAAACCATCTCATGACATCTGGATCTACTAGGTTGCCGGGAGAGATTAATTGGAAGATACCGATTACTGCCATCAAAGAACCGCATATGACCTCAAACCAATCATTCAAATCTGGTTCATCTTCAAAGACCGAGAGTCTCTCTTTGACCACACTGTCATCGCTGCTCATGATTATGGCTCATACACGAAAGAACTTGAGGATGTCGGCTAAACAAACGTTTACCTTTTGGACTATTGACCACACGATATTACCATGGCTAACCACGAACGTGCAGTTGCGCGACTCGATTTACCTCCAGAATTTAGCCATTTCATACAGCAGCAGTGGGGAATTTCAGAGTTACATCCTCCACAAGCAGAAGCGCTACCCCATATACTATCAGGAAAAAATACAATGCTTTGCATACCAACTGCAAGTGGTAAGACCCTTGTAGCATTCATAGCAATAATAAACCAAATTTTAGTCAAAAATCCCGGTTCAAGAGCAATTTACATAGTTCCATTGAAAGCACTAGCTAGCGAAAAGCTGGATGAGCTAAGAGAAGTAGGCAATCATTTAGGCCTAAAAATTGGACTTGGTATTGGTGACTCGCCCAGCGAAGCAAGGCAAATAGATGACTGCGACATACTTGTATGCACTAGTGAAAAACTAGATTCGTTAATGAGATCAAAGCCCGAAATACTTCGCAGAGTTTCTACTGTTGTTGCAGACGAATTCCACTTGTTGAATGACAGTCAGCGAGGCCCAACAATGGAGATTAATCTCGCTAGAATAAAACATCTGATACCTGAGACTCAAATAATTACCTTATCTGCTACAGTTGGGAACTCTCAAGATCTTGCAGATTGGCTTGATAGCGAACTAGTGATATCCGATTGGAGACCGGTTAGCCTAGAATACTCCACTTTAGCTGAACTTGACCTTGAGCCTAGAGCAATGCAAAAAGGAGATTTATCTACTAAGCATAAATTAAATCCACCAAGAACCTTGGATGGTCCTAAGAGCCACATAGCGTGGGCTGCAATGAAAGACGTCCACACACAAGATGGCCAATTGCTAGTATTCGTATCTACACGAAGGTCTGCTCAATCAGAGGCTAAGAAACTAAGCAAAAGGATGTATAAACACCTACAAAAAGAGAACCCGGATGCTTTGACAGAGTTGCATGAACTGTCCAAAAAATTGTCAAACAACTCCAATTCCTCTATGGGTGATAGTCTAGCTGATTGTGTAAAAGGCGGCATTGCTTTTCATCATGCGGGATTAACACATAAACAGAGAAGTCTAATCGAAAATGCATTCAAACAGAGAACAATCCATTGCCTGTGCGCCACCCCAACACTAGCTGCGGGTGTTAATCTTCCAGCTCGAAGAGTTTTAGTTCGAGATCTAAAGCGGTTTGATGACGGTATGAGTCGGCTACTACCTGTCATGGAGGTTAGACAAATGCTTGGCAGAGCAGGTAGGCCTAGATATGATCCCTGTGGAGAAGCCTGGTTAGCATGTAAGGGCGGAGATCCACGACAAATTGCTGACGAAATTGCTGATCGTTACTTCCACGGACCCATTGAGGACATAACATCAAAATTAGCAGCTGAGCCGGCAATGAGATTCCATCTTTTATCCTCGATTGCAACTGGTGGACTACACTCTAGAGAATCTATCGGAGATTTTTTTTCTGGAACTTATTTAGGACATTCACAGCCTAATTCATATCTTCAGGACAATATAGATTCTATGCTAAGGTGGCTTATCGACAAACGTTTCATTCGAAGAAGAAACATCGGTTCAAGAAATGAAAATTGGGACGATGATACACCTTCTTGGGTTGATGTTGCGAAATCTGCATCTGGTGTAGAAATCATCAAAGAGAGAGTAATTGAACCGTCTGAAGCTACTTTTGGTTTTAGAAAAGCGTCTAATATTGAACAGCATGTTATCGATTTCACATCAACAGAGGCTTTCGATACAGAATACGAAGCAACTGATATGGGACAGAAGGTGGCTCAACTTTACATAGACCCATTATCAGCTGACATACTTATTGAAGGATTGAGAAGAGCCGTGCGGAGAATTGTAAGAAATGACCTTCCTGTAACTGAGTTTGGACTCTGTCATTTAGTTGCTGCTACACCTGATTTCCTAAGCCTATGGCCAAAATCATCCGAATTGGATTTTGGAAGCGATTTGCGACAAAGGGCTGCTATTGCTGAAGACGAATTACTTATTGAGAGCCCACTAGATGAACGGGCAATGGGGTTAGTCAAGAGTGCATGGTGCACAGAGATGTGGTACAATGAAGAAGACCTCAGAACCATAGAAAAAAAATTGGGTGTGACACCCGGGGATGTTCATTCAAGAATCGATTTAATGACATGGCTATTACACGCCTCAAAGGAATTATTGATGAAAGATGACATTTTTGCAAAAGAGCATTTACAATATGTTACTCAACTGGTTGGATTAATCGATCTGACGAGATTAAGAGTCAGGGCTGGTTGCAAAGAGGATTTATTGAAATTAGTTCAAGTTCGTAATGTTGGAAGAAGCAGAGCAAGAACATTATCTGAGATGGGAATAAGAACCCCTGGGGACTTATTATCCATTAGTAACAAAGACCTTGACAAACTAAAATCCAAAAGAGGATGGGGCCCAATCCTTGTTGACAAAATCCTCAATGATGTCAAGAAATTTAACTTTCCCCAAACAACAAAAAAATCTAGAGATGATGATGAGCCATTACCTGGTGAGCGTCAGTATTGATATTAAACAACACTTGGGAGGTTTGTGAGCGAGCAGATTTTTCCATGTAGGAGAGTTGAATTAAATGAGGTATGTAAAAATCCAAGAGACCTAGCATTGGATTGGATTGCCAACAGAAGTGCAGAACATTGGGCTCTGATTAGCGGAACTGCACTTGCTAGTGATATTCATGGATGGGTTGCTCATGCAGTTTTGATGAGGAATCATGAAAGAGGGACCATGCGCTCAAACAGCCTTGATGGAGAATTCATTCGTTTGATTTCGGGAACACATCACGTTGCGACTAGTTTCAAGAGAGCGGGCCTTGTAGAAGGGGACAAAACAGCATACATCGTCGATTTGTCTAACAAAGAAAGTGAAAGTGTATTTGAAAAGAATGCAAACAATATGGGATTTAAAATTTTGAAAGATAGACCTAATCTAGAAATTTTTGACCACTTAAGATTGGGAATTACTGGAGAAAAAACCGAGAATGCTGCAATAGGACACATTCACATAGCAGATCTACGCTAAAATCAGTAAGTCTGAAAGAGTATCAACAGATGGCGTATTTTATGGTGGTCTCCAAAAGACAATCTGATGATATCCTATCGAGAGGCAGGCTCTTGGATGAGGACAAAATAAACTTAGCAATTGAACAAGCTAGCAATCTTGGTGCTGACTACACAGAAGTTAGACTCGTCAGTGAAACAACAAATACTGCTTCGCTCAAGGATGGAAAATTAGAGAGAGCTATTCCCGGACAAGAAGTTGGAGTCACAATGCGTATTCTCGCAGATGGAGCATGGGGCATACACTCGACAAGTGATATTGATTCAATTATTCACCAAGTTGAGCCAACATTCCGTTTAGCAAAAGCTGTCGCAGCTAGGAGGCCTGCTTCCAAGCATGGAGTTGGTCTTGCTGAAGTTCCTGTCATTCAAGATGAGGTGCACTGGAGAAGTGCAAAGGACGTAAGAGATACAGATCTAGACAAACGAATCGAACTAATGCTGGCGTTGGACAGAGAAGCAAAAGATGACTCCAAAATAGTGTCCACTGCCACTGGTTGGCTGGATGAGCACATTCACACCGAATTGATAACTAGTGAGGGTATGAACCGGATTTGGTCATTCCAGCGTAGCCTGATAAATGGTATGGTAACAGCTAGAGACGGGGCGCAAGTCATATCCTATAGAATGCGTCATGGAGGCGAAGGTGGTTTAGACTTCATAGAACAGTGCGACCTAGGTGAGATGGGGCGAAATGCAAGAATCTCAGCACTCAGGTTACTCAATGCAGAAAGAGCACCATCTGGATGGATGCCTTTAGTGGCTGATAAGGATCTTACAGGTGTATACATCCACGAGGCCCTTGGACATCCCTGTGAAGCAGACCTTGTCGCAGCTGGAGATTCATGTTTGGATGGCAAACTTGGAGAAAAAATCGGATCTGATATCTGTACAGTAGTTGATGACCCTACAATGCGAGGTGGATATGGATGCTACCCAATCGATGACGAAGGTGTAGATACGAGACCGAAAGATCTGATTGTCAACGGTGTCCTAACAGAGTATCTAAACCATAGAGAAACAGCCCATAAGTATGACATAGACCCCAATGGAGGTGCAAGAGCACAAGACGGTTTACATCATCCATTAGTCAGGATGTCAAACACTGTAATTCAGGGAGGTTCGCACAATAACCTAGACGAATTGATAGAGGATATCGAATTCGGAATATACGCTTGTGGCAGCAGAGGTGGTCAAGTTGACACAGGTAAAGGTTCCTTCCAGTTTGCTGCCCAAGAAGCATGGATTATAGAAAATGGATCTTTGTCTAAGCCTGTAAGAGATATCAGCATTTCTGGAATGACTCTACAAATTCTGAAAGATGTTGACGGTCTAACGAAGAAAGCGGAACTTGCTGCACCAGGGTTTTGTGGAAAAGGACAAACTGTCCCAGTTGGAGATGGTGGTCCTACAATGAGAATTAGTAAGGCATTGGTGGGATGACATGATACCTGATGATGCAAGCGACCGTTTGTTAGAATCGGCGCACAAAATAGGAAAGTTGTGCGAAAAACTAGGTGTGCAACAATGGGAAGTTTTCGGAACCCAAGGATATGGCCACTCTCTCGACATAGAGGCCGATAAAATCACTATGGCATCAGGAGGTGGAGATGGTGGGTTTGGAATAAGGCTGGTCAATGATGGAAAATATGGATTTGCCCATGTGGTTGACTCTGACGCTGCTGAGGTTTCAGTAATTGAAGCGATAAAAATTGCAGAAAAATCCCCATCCATAGAAGGTTTTGAGCTTCCGGGAAATCATAGTTCAAAAGATGTAGGAGGTATGAAGGATACGAAAATCCTGAATATGAGTCCTGAAGACTTGCTAGAGCAAGGTGACCAAGTGCTTACTCGAGTAAAGGAGTTGGATTCTAGAGCATCAGCAGTAGGCGGAGGCATAGGGATTGGGGCTGGTGCAACTGCTATTGTTACCAGTTCTGGAATAGAATCTCACGGCATTCACACTCAACATGGTATTGGAGTGCATATCTCCATAGATGCCGACAATCATCTCACATCTGCCTATGAAGGAGAATATTCCAGAACCTCTATTGCAGATATTTGCTCAAGTGTAGATAGAGCTGTCCACTGGTCTCAAGTAACACGAAACGTGATACTAGGTGGCAAAACTCAAGACTCTCCTGTCTTGATGACGTCAGACGGTTTCTCACCATTGTTTTCCGTCATGGTTCCATCTGCAATTAAAGGTGAAAATTTAGCCAAAGGCGAATCTTTCTGGTCTGGTAAAAAAGGGAATAAGGTCATTGCTGACCACCTTTCAATCGTAGATGATGGTTTGATGCATGGTGGAATGTCCTCAGGTTCTAGAGATGGAGAAGGAATTCCATCTCGCAGACAAGATATTGTCGAATCAGGAAAACTAGTGGGAGAGTTATGGTCAACTAGAGAATCTGCTAAAATGGTCGCTGAAGGTAAGATAGAATTCGCATCTACAACTGGTTCAGCTTCACGAAAAGGTCACACAGCCCCGCCAGTTTGCGGATGCAGAGATTTGGTTCTCAGCTCATCTGACAAAACCTACAGTAGAGACAGGCTAATCGAAGAGATGGATCAAGGTTATGTGATCCACAGTGTTATGGGAGCACATACTGCCAATCCAACGAGTGGAGATTTTTCTGTTACCACATCAACTATCTTGAGAGTTGAGAACGGAGAAATCATAGGAGCGCTCAAACAAGCAGGTTTCTCTGGAAATATGGCTGAGGCTCTAAACAGGAAAGTAATAATCGGTGATACCCAAAAAAGGAAGGGTTCATACAGCACCGGCTCAATGCATGTTCCAGATGTTTTGTTGATGGACGGACTAAGAGTAAATCCTGCATAATGTTTCAAGATTATTAAATCTAAAAACGTGGTAGATATCTTCTTGAACCGTCTCCAACGGAATACATACTCATCGGAGGTGAAAGGGAGTGTCATTTAATCTCAACCAACCAGCACGAAGCCCAAACACCCGTCCTGTGACGGGCCTAGAAAACAACAATTACCTTCGAGGTGCGATGCATGTCTGATTACGATGCGCATGTTTCCGAGGTTACAAAACAGGTTCCTGATGCAGATCCTGAAAAGGTTAGGGAAGCCTTTGCTAGATATGAGAAGGATTTTCTAATACCACCAGAGGACGCAATGAGGTCTGTATTGCGTAGATTCCAATCTGATACGGCCCCTACAACCCCAATTAATCAAAGCCAACAATCAGCTCGTCAGAATATACCTGTTAAGAAAGTTGAGAAATTATCTGAACTCTCTGCGGATGACAAAAACGTTGAGATTGAAGTAGAAATTTGTACTCACAACCCAAGAACTACAATGGTTAGAGGAGAAGAGAAGATAGTACCATTCGGACTTTTGGAGGATGCACCTTGGGGAGATAAATCGTCTAGAAATAGGTGGGAATACAAAGACTGGGGTAATAATCCAAACCTAACACCTGGCGCTATCGTGAGGCTAGAGGGAGTCTCTGTAAACGAATATCAAGGTAGAATGAGTCTGAATATTAACCAAGGAAGCCGAGTTGTTGTTCTCAAAGAAGGAACTAGAACAATTGAAACACCTGGGGAACCTGTTGACATTAATACTATCAAACATGAAGGCCCTGTAACAATAGTAGGCAGATTATTAGCATCAAGACAAGACGTTTTACATCGAAGGGACGGATCAGGTTCTATAGATATTGTAAGAGGAAGATTGGCTGACTCAAGTGGAGCAATCGGATTCTTGTCTTGGGAACCGTTCGATCACAAGGTAGGAACATTACTCAAAATCGAGAACGCTATGGTGAAGGTGTTTAGAAATACTCCAGAAATAAACATAAGCTCGTCTGCGAAAATAGAGATTTTTCATGATTCAACATTTGCTTCAACAGACGACTTGATCGCTCAATCTGTCAGTAAAATCGAAGACCTAACAGATGGCTCTAAAGATGTCGACATAATATTTGAAATCCAAAAAATGATTAGAAGAGATTTTGAAACAAAAGAGGGAGAGAAGAAAAGTGTCTGGTCAGGAGATATCGCTGACCCAACTGGCAAGTGCAGATGTTCAATTTGGGCAGAGCCTCCATTCGATATTGATGACACACCAGTTGTAATTAGAGTAAAAGGTGCAAGAGTCAGGGCATGGCAAGGAATACCAGACATTACAATTGATGATATCTCCCAAATTGAAATTTTAGCTGCTGCTCCTTGGGGAGACGATGTAGATTTGGCTAACAACTTGGTTGAAGTTGGACTAACAGACCTTACAACAGGAGCTAGTCGGGTTGGAATATCTACTACTGGACACGTGATTTCGATTAGAGAGGACTCAGGAGTAATCAGTAGGTGTAGCGAGTGTCGCAGAGTCCTGAGGAACGGAGAGTGCTCTCTAAACACCTGTGTGTCTTACGAAGGAGTTAGCGATGTTAGATTGAGGATGGTTCTTGACGATGGTGTATCCACTATCTCATTAATATTGAACAAACAAGCCTCTGAATCACTCGTTGGCATGAGCCATGATGAAATTTCTCAACATGTTCAAGACAACGGTAGTATGCAATTTGTCCAATTATTGAGAGAAAAACTCCTTGGAAGGCAATTAAGGGCTTCTGGGAGAACAATTGTAGATGATCAAGGAGCAATGCTCCTATCAGATGATGTCGAATTTTTGGAGATTGATTCTGCTTTAGAAGCTGCTGAACTAAGAGCAAAGTGGGGTGTTTGAAGATGCAACCAGGTAGAAGAGCAAGGAGACAGCCTGCTTGGCACATGCTGGCCGCTGAATTCGGTGAATCAACGCTCCATCAGCAAGGTTCAGGCGAGTTTGACCCACTGTTTGTGGTCACTAAGTTAGGGGCTAAAGTAAATCGAATGATTGTAGCAGGCCTGCTTGAAAGATTGGAACCAAGAGAAACAGCCAATGGAGCCACATTATGGCAAGGACAACTTCGAGATCCCTCTGGATTACATTATTTTGCAGTTGGAGATTATGCCCCCGAATCAATGCGAGAGTTGGTAATTCAGTTATCATCGAGAATTGATGACGGAGAGACAGTTATGCTAACCATGACTGCTAAAGCAAGATACTTCCAAAACGAAGAAGGTGCCGTATACACAAGCCTGAGACCAGAAGAGGCTGCTGTTATTACTCGTTCAGCCTATCGTGAGTGGCTAGTCAAAGCAGCAGATAGTATGCTAAAAAGAATCGACTACCAAGAAAAATCATCCTCACTTGAAAAATCAAATGAGGCATTTTTGTCCGCTGGTATACCGGAAAATATGATTGAAGGGTTAATTATGGCAAGTGAGCATTATGGAGATATTGACTTGGAATCTTACAGATTAAGCATAATGCAAACACTAGACATTGCAGAGGATAAGATGCCATCAGAGATAACACCTAGAGTGAAACCCTCACAGTCCAGTCTATCTCTTGAGGAAAATGACGATAACTCAAATGATGATGAAACTGGAGAGGTTGACTTGAAGACTGTTTTGCTAGATTTAATTCAAAGACTCGACCAAGGAGAAGGAGTTGATTTCGATACTCTTCTATCAAACGCTGAAGCTAGAGGTCACAACAGAGATCAAGCGGAATCAAGTCTTGATGATCTATCGGAAGAAGGTTCTGTCCATGAGCCACGATTCGGATGGTTCAAGAAAACTGTTTGACATCTTTTATTCCAACAGGTTCAAGTTCCATTCGCGCTCTGATAGGTTCACAGGTGATGACGTGGCGGGAAACGATTTCTTCATTCGCCCAGCAAGTGGAACATCAAGTGCAGACTGGTTGAGATTGCCAAATGCAGATATTAGCGTTGTAATTACACGAAGACTGACTAGGACAGTTCTACACGGAGGAGAAGGTGACGACTTAGTAGATGAAGGTGCAGAATCTGCAACTTATATCGTTAAAGGTGAAATGGATTTTGAAGATTACAAAAAAATTCTCAAAATGTTCAGAACGGGCCAGCCATACATTCACGACCCATTTGAAGAAAGAGACGTAAAAGCTGTTTTTGCAAAAATGGAATACGATGGTTCGGAAAAAATCTATACTTTTGAGTTCATTGAAGATATAAGATGAGGAGATTTTATGCGTTCCCTTGAAGAATCTAGAGAGGTCCTATACGTAATTAGGACGCTTGATGTTCTTATGGGATCAGGAGTGGGTCTGGAAGCCGCAATACACTCTATTTCTCAAGGTGGTTACGGGATAATATCAAAGGACTTTGCTAGTCTAATGGATAATATCAACAAAGGTAAACCAATGGAGAAAGAGTTGAGAGCCTTACTCAAAAAATGTGAGACTGATGGCTATCGGCGCGTAATAAATACCATGCTGAACAATGTCACACAAAATACCGATATAATCGAGACATTGCGTAAACAAGGCGAAAGGATGGAGGAAAGTAGAACTGAAAAAGTCAAAGAATACATTGAGGAATTAGGAGGCGTCCCCGAAACTCTACTTTCTATTGGGATGATTGGGCCTATTATTCTCTCAATACTCGGTATTGCTCCTCAATTAATGGATGGTGCCGAAGCATTATTTGGATCAGTAGACCAAGGAATGATGATGTCTATAGTAAATGCTGGACTCTTATTAACACTTGCCGGAATGGCTCTAATCGGTCTGAAAGCACATACTAAAGATCCGGGGTTGTGAAAATGATATTCGGAATATTGGAGATTTTTAGAAATGATCCTCTTCTATTACTAATCATTACAATGGGCATAGCATTTGCAATTGGAGGGATTCCACCGATAATTGAGAGAAATAGAAGGAGAGGCATTGAAAATGATCTACCTGCTATGCTCGAAGCGTTATCTGATTCACTCGGCGCTGGTCTGGGACTTCAACAAGCAATGATGGCTGAAGCAGATAGGAATTCAGGAGTGCTAGGTAAGTTGCTGAAAGAAACTCTGAAGGAGAGTCATGCTTCATCATTTGATGCTGCTCTATCTAACTTTGCAACTAAATCCCGCTCATCTCAAGTACAAAGAGTCATGCACCTAATGTCAACAGCCGTGGAACAGCAAGCACCACTGCAGAATATACTAGCTGATATGTCGAGAGACTATGAGCGATTAAATGACCTGATGAATCGAAGAGAATCTGATTTAATGGGTCGCTCAATACTTATCATAATGTTTGTATCAGTTGGTTTACCGTTTCTGATAGCCTTCATTGTGGGACTTTTTGCACCCCGAAGCGATGGATATCAATTGGATAGTTTCAACTCATCATTTACACTATTTTTTGGTGCTGCCTCTCTAATTGCAGTATCTGTAAGTGGAAGAATGCTTGGTAGAATGAAGTCCGCATTGTGGTGGGCACCTTTATGGATGGCAGTTTCAATGTCGATATATCACGTAGGTGTGTTTGTAATAGGAGGATAAAATAATGGAAGAAATTTTAGAACAATATGGAAAAGTTACGATTTACACGGAGGCTAACCATCCTTCTCCAATGTATTACGTTGATGGTTCCGTTCAACCCAACCCATACGGCAACCTAGCTGCACTTTTGGAGGACGACAACCTTGAGGAAGTTATGTTCAATGGTGGCGCACAATGCGTTAAAGTTGCTCACAGAAACCATGGCATGTGCAGAACAAATATTTGGGTTGATGATGCAGAAGGTTTGGAAATTTCAAAGAATATCGCAGCATACACATCTGTTCCTTTGGGGGATGGCCCAGGTATGGTGCCAATATTTGACGGTAGATTGCCAGACGGTAGTAGAGTAAACGGAACTATACCTCCGGTATCACCAGACGGACCTACGCTGACCATACGAAAGTTTAGAGAAGATCCTCTCACTATGGTTGATTTGATTAAATTCGGGACTGTCAATCTTAGACTTGCCGCTATGATGTGGGTATGGATTGAAGGCTTGGATTCTCGACCTGCTAACTTCGTTATCGCCGGGGGGACAGGATCTGGTAAGACTACAACATTGAACTGCCTTGGAATGTATATCCCCTGGCATAAACGGTTACTGACTGTTGAAGACACTGCTGAATTACAGGTATATCACGACCATTGGTTGAGAATGGAAACCCGTAGAGAGAGGCCGGACGGAACCCCTGAAGTAGACATGAATGACTGCTTGAAATCTAGTCTTAGAATGCGACCTGACAGAATTATCGTTGGAGAGGTTAGGTCAAGTGAAGCTGCTACTTTACTTACTGCCATGAATACAGGTCATGACGGGTCCTTCGGTTCGCTTCACGCAAACACCGCAATGGAAACCATCACTAGAATGGTAAATCCACCTATGAACGTACCTCCAATTATGCTTACTGGACTTGATTTGATTATCATTCAGGCCCGATTGCAAGTAAATGGAAAGACCGTGAGAAAAATCACTGAAGTCGCAGAAGTTGCAGGCATGGAAGGGGACAAACCTCGGCTTAATGCCATATGGAAATATAATGCAGCTACTGATAATATTGAAGAAACTGGAATCCCGTCGAAAATGCGAGAGACCATTTGCACTGCTGCGGGAATCTCACCAGCACAATTTGAACAACACGTAAAGCAAAGAGAGCAGATTCTTGCAGACCTCGTTAGAAGAGATATTAGAGACATAGAAACTGTAACAAAGATCATTCAAGGATTTTATGCCTCTCGTTAATCATTTGACAAGTTCAGTCTAGCTAGTAAGTCATCGACCCCGTCGATTTTTCTGCGTATACTGGTAACTCTATCTGAGGCATCAGCAACAGATTCCGCAAGTTCCATTTCCTCGTCTATTTCCTCATCACCCTTAGTTCTGAATTGTTCTGCTAGCCTTTTTAGATCGGTTATTATCGAGTCAACTTCTGTATCGCTGACCTTGATACCTGGAGCAAGCCTTGGTATTTCGCTTGGTGAAATATGACCCATTTCTGCCCCTATGACCCCTGCTGCTGCGACAACTCTGGGTCGCAATTCAGGATTATTCACATCATAACCCCTCTTTTCTAGGAACCTGATGACCAATGTTTGTTGTGCGTCTGAGTAATTCCCACCAGACTTTTCAAGAATAGCCTCTGTAAGTTGTTCAAAACCTTCGATATTCCTCTCGAGCCTGTCTAGTGTTCTACGTTCACTAGGTGACAAGTGGATAGCCCCGTGTTGGAGTAGACGAATGACCCTAGTTCTACGTGCAGATTTTGGATCAGAGGACGCAATTTCTTCATCTAGTGAAATTTGTAAGTCGAATAAAGCATGAAGTCTACCAGAAATGGCAGGAATCCGTAGATCAAGCCCCATGTTCCTTGCTTTTTCTTCAAATAATACTCTCGCTTTGACCATTTCTCCTTCGCTTGCAGATATGATCTCAGGCAACATATCTCGGAGTCCGCTTCTGGCGCTTTCAAATTGACGTAATGCTTCGCGCTCACGCCAACTATTAGGCAAATTTTGTATAGCATCTTTCTCAGATTTAGAAATCGATTCGATTTCTTGTAAGCGGTTCTTTACAAACTGTTTAGCACTCGATTCTACGAGGTTAAATCCGTGATTAGACAGACTGGATATGAATGCTGAAACATCCTGCGAGTCGTGTATTGAACCTACAACTAAGAAGTCTCTACATAATGCATCAATTTCTGCCATACGACTTTCCATCTCCATTATTGAATCCGTCAATGTAATTGACTCTGCCTCAATTAGTTTCATCTCAGATTCTACAACAGGTTGAGTGATCTCAATGACCTCTACTTCATCGTCGATAGAAGTATCCACTGATGGTTGAATATCTGTGATTGCAACATCAGCATCTGGAATTTGCGGCATCAATGGTTCGTGACTTGAATCGTAATCTTCCGAACTGGGGGATGGAATTTCTACCATCTTTGGCTTACCTCTAGGCCTTCGCAAGCTCTTTTTTATTACACCCCAAGACCCTGACTGCGATGTTAAAACTCCAGCCACTCTCATCAATAGCGCTTGTTTAGTGCCAGAGCGAGGTAAATCGAGCTTTGAACATAATTCATGTAACTGATCCCTTGACAATGAATCTAACTTTTCAGGAGTTAACTGTTTAGCGTCATAATTGAGGTGAAGATACAATCTTTGTCTCCTTTCTCGAATAGAACCTGATTTCTTTACTCCAAATACTGCCAGAACTTTGCCCAAATCATTGTTTAAAATCGAATCTATACCTTCTGGTGACAAATCCCATTCATCTAAGACAAGTTCTGAGATTAATTTGGCTCGCAACACTTCAACAGACCCGGTTCGAGAGATATCATGCTGAGCGCATATCTCCTTCAGGCGGTCCAATCTGGCCTGATGGAGTTCTGATAGAAGGGACATTTTGCCACTCATAGCAATACCTCAGACCTCGCTCTGAATCTCTCCATATTTGAGGTTGCACCTACAAGAGGGAGAAAAATACCACTTTCTTGAGCAAATAGTCTGATTTCAGCAACAAATTATTTGCATGTCAATTCTAGCAACATCTTCAAACCCTTCCCGCCTTATCGATACTCGAGGCCGACTTATGGGGCGCTATGAACGGGCTGCAAAAACCTCTTTGAAAGAGGCGACATCGCTAGCAGCATCAATCATTGATTCAGTGCGTCAAGACCTGCGTAGAGAAGAAGTTAGACTTGAGGAAGAAATGAGTGACAGAGTAAACTCTGTTCAAGCAACTCTCAACGAAGTTGCTAGTATTCAAGATGCGATTATAGCTGGCTCTTTGGACGTAAAGAAAGAACTAGAGAAGGCTAAAAAACGGCTTGTGAAATATGGTGATAGAGATTTAATGGTCACTCAAATAATAGGCTCTGCTACTCGATTAGGTGAATTAAGAACCTTGCATTTAGATGCTGTAAACCGTATCCAGGGAGCTTTGGCTAGACCTCCATCTGCCGTTGACATAATCGAGAGAATGACGAAGGACCTGCTCAAACTTTCTGGGTCATGGGAAGCTTCTGCCAGAGAAATTGACGAATCAATAGCAGATGTCGTTGATGCAAATGCGCCAATTGAGATGATAGAACTCAATAGAGAGATGGATAACAATGGGTATGATCTTATCTTGGCAGGAGAGGATAGGAGTGAAGAGAATATCCAGAAATGTCAGCAGAAGATTCGGTCGTTAACTGGAGAAGATAATTTCAATAATTATCCTCTCTGAATAATGGAGAATATATCCTATCTTGGGATAGTCTTCCCTCACTTAGCATAGATTCGATGTAATCATCCATGAATTTTTTCATACGCCCACGCTTTTCTTCTTCTGGTTTTTCATGAGCTATCTGTATCAACTTTTTCCATGTCGAGATCAAATTCTGAGCGCCTGTATGACTTTCTTCAGTAGGAAATATCCTCTCAATACTAGTTGTTACCGTGCCATCTTTACTCAGTGTTTCAAGTATTACATCAATCCTAGAATCTGAATCCTTGGTCGAGGTTCCTTCTTCTTTATTTGTGAAAGATTTCCACTCCTTAACTTGACTTTCAGTATCAAGAAATCTACCTCTATTTCCGTGATCTTGTAGAATACTACGAACCTTTCTTTGCTCAACCAAAAGACCAATTTTGTCGTGAGTTTTTTTGTCAATACTATCAAGAATTGATTGTTCAATTCTTAATGACAGCGATGCTCCAAAATCAATCACTTTAGAAAATCTCGATGCAGGAAAATCACTTCTAGTTAGTAATATCGTGTAACCCTCAAGTGGCGTTGGGACGAATCTTGACCTTGCATCATCTTGTCTTTGAACCCCTAAAGTATGCCTTCTAACTCTTGTTGATAATGAAGAATGTAATGTTCTAGTTGTAACATAGCCGTTAATTTCGTCGTTTACACGTAATTCTTCTAACCGATTTACTTTATTGAATATATCTTCAAATTTAATTTCATATTCGGCAATCGTTCTTACATCTAAATCAGGGCGAAGGCGCAGCAATTGTCTCCTAAT
>CEUM01132599.1_pt1 | contig 15840 bp, 8 predicted proteins | sample 356421 | NCBI WGS metagenome assembly CEUM01 (sample SAMEA2622716, study PRJEB7988) | marine metagenome | biome: marine biome (ENVO:00000447); feature: surface water layer (ENVO:00002042); material: "saline water (ENVO:00002010), including plankton (ENVO:xxxxxxxx)" | depth 5 m | reverse complement strand
TATCAGGTACAGACGACGACGATTTCACAGAAGACGCATAATGATATATTGGGGGTATTTATTACCCCCATTTTAAGGATTTGGAATGTCGAAAATATTAAATGTAAACAGTGGTAATTATACAATTAGAGTAGCAAGTGGGAGTAACATCATACTTGATTCTCCTAACGGTACAGTCGACCTTACAGGAAGTTTAAATGTTCAAGGTACAACCACTACAGTTAATTCCTCAAACTTAGATATAACAGATAACATCATTACTGTAAACAAAGGAGAAACCGGAAACGGTGTAACCTTAGGCAAAGCAGGTTTAAGAGTTGATAGAGGCGGCTTTGCTGATATGCTTTTTGAATTTGATGAATCGATTACACACAATGATCCAGTATCACAAACTAATGAAGTAGGTACTTGGGTATTAAGAGATGAAGCAGGTAAAATTCAAGGATTGTTTACTAACTCCATCACAACAGGAGGTGGAGATTTATATCTAATTAATTCAGGTAACGGTAAAATAAGTGTAAGTGGTACAAATAATTATGAAGTACAAGTTACAGATGATGATGACATTCCTAATAAAAAATATGTAGATGATGCAATAGTTACAGGTATACAAACGATTCAAATTCAAAGTATTGCTAGAGGAGACTCTGCACTTAATTTATTTGACTCAAGTTTAGATCCAGGAATAAGTAATCTTAAATTTACAATAGATGGAACTGAAGTTGCAATATTCAGACAAAATTCTACTGAGATAGAAAATATAATATTTGAAGACAACACAATATCAACAACTACAAGTGGTGCAGACTTAACTATTAGCAGTCAAGGAAGTCCTTTCGTAAAGATTGATAGTACACTTAAAATGCCAGTGCAGGACGACTCTGCTGTGATTGCCTCATCGGCAACACATATAGCGATATATGGAAAAGATCCAGATAAGGGTAAGACAGGTATTTGGTATAAAAACAAATACAATCACGAAGATGAATTGATAAGTACTAATAGATCACTACTTTATAGTATGTTGTTTTAAGGATAGGAAATGGCAATCGTAAATAAAAAAATTGGATTAACAGACACAGTGCTTTTAACTGTACCAGCCGGAAGTAGATTTGCTGTTACAACAGTTCTTGTATGTAACACAGCGTCTGCAGATACAGGAGGATCAAATGACAGTTCATTTGATTTACACCTTGTACCAAATGGACAAGCAAAAGGTAACGCTGATCCTAACTCCAACCAGATTTTGAATGATTTGGTTGTAGCAGGAGCAGATACTTTTACTTTTGATACAGAAAAGATTGTGTTGGAAGGTGGAGACAGAATAATTGCTGTTTCACAATCTCCTGCAAATCTAGTTGCTACTGTAAGTTATTTGGAAGTATAATGCGTTTTGTAAAAGCACAAAGAACATCTAGAGGAATCAATTCAGACACTAAAGGTTTGAATATCGATGCTTTAGGACTTGCAGAATTTAACACAACATCAGCACTGATACCACCCAAAGGAGATCAGAATGCAAGACCTTTTGTTCCAGCAGAAGGTATGTTAAGATATAATACTGATGTTAACAACTTTGAAGTTTATCAGAACAGTGCATGGAAACCAATTAGATTTAAAGAACCTATTACAATAACACAACAAAATTTAGGAAATGGCAACGGAGTAGAAACAACATTTGGACCACTGAATTCAGGTGATAGTTTTTATCCAGTACCAATTTCTGAAAACAACATATTAGTAACTATTGAAAACGTATTTCAATTAGCAACTACAAACTATACTCTAGTACAAAATCCTTCATCAGGTCCAGGCGCACCATATGCCGCAGGTTGGTATCTCGTATTTGGTACTCCAGTGCCATCAGGAAAACCTGTACAAGTGCTACATAACTTCGACAAGTAATACAATAAATACTGTTGTAAAATCGAGGGAAAAAATATGTCGACACAAGTAGCCCGAATAGGCGGCCAACTATTACAAGATAACTTACAACGTGAATTAGCCGATTTGGCTTTTGACACGGATCTTTTGGTTGTAAAAAGAGATAATACCCTTGGCATAAACACAACAACCACTCCACGTAATTTAACAATAAACGGAACTATGCGTACCACATCAGGTGGTAGCGATCCAGACATAATATTTGGAAACAGTATTAAGGTCGGAGATATAACATTAGCATCGTCGGGCATCTCAACAGCAAGTGGTGATATTACAATTAAATCAACACATCCAGAAGGTGTTATTAAAACAGCAGGAATTGGAAGCAACAATTTTGCGGTAAAAGGTGACGGTATACTTGCCCTACAAACAAATGGCGGTATCGGTATAAGATCTGAAGTATTTGACGGACAAACTGTTGCATGGGAAACAAATGCAAATTACGGAAACTATTGGGCACCTGGACCAAAAATTAGTGCAAGTTCTCCACCTAATGACATGGATAGATTGTACGATTATGCACTTTCACTATCTCAATCTGGAACATGGACAGCAGAAGAATTAGCCGCATTGGATTTTGACCAAGATGGCGATATACAAGTTGATGATGTATTGAACATTAGGGCTCTAAACACACAATTTGTAGGTGGTGTGGCTTATCCTGCAACAAAAACATTAGCAGATGCTCCTGCAACATTTAAAGCATACATTGAAAAATATTATCCTAATTCTGTACCAAGAGTATTACAAATTCAATCAGGTGTAACAACAACTGTAACAGGTGATTTACATTCAACAGGAAATATTACATATGGTGGTACAAGTTTAACAATAGGTGATGACTCAACAGACAGTGCAAGATTTTTTGCTGATTTTCATAATACAATAAATCCTGATTTAGATAATGTATATCATATAGGAAGAGATGATGACAGCACAGGTCCAAAAAAAGGTTTTTCACTATTTGTAAATAATTTGAATTCTGATACTGTTAAAACACAAGGTATTACTTACCAAGGGATTAATTTAACAAAAAATAATGATGTAATTTACGTGAGTAACGGGAACGGAAGTGATACAAACGAAGGATATAGTCCAGGTGGTCCTTATGCAACTATAACAAAAGCCTTGAGTGTTGCAACTGAAGGAACTTTTATTTACATATATCCTGGCACATACCAAGAAGCATTTCCTATGACAGTACCTAAGGGTGTTACTATTCAAGGTGACGGAATCAGGGCAGTAGAAGTCAGACCAACATCTGGCACACAAAGTAATGATTGTTTTCTCCTGTTTAGTGATACTGTGATCGAAAACATTACTATCAAGGATATGTATTACAGTAGCGGAAATGATACAGGATATGCATTTAGATTTGCAAACAACTTTAACACATCGATAGTAGAACAGAATATAGGACGTTCTCCTTATATAAGAAATTGCACAGTCATAAACAAAGGATCAACAACAAGTGCATCTGATCCTAGAGGTTACGGCTCTGCCGATGCAGGACGTGGAGCCTTAGTTGACGGAAGTGCGGCAGTGCAAAATTCAAGATCAGCAAGTATGCTTTTCCATGCAGTTACTTTTATTACTCCTGGACAGATTGGTTTATTAGCAAAAAGTGGTGCAAGAGTAGAATGGTTAAACAGTTTTACGTACTTTGCAGGCACAGGTATAAAACTAGAACAAGGAACTGGTAGATTACAACCAGATAGCACAATGGCATACGGTTGTGAACTGCGTAGTATTGCAAGTGCTAACGTTTATGGAAACAAAGGAATAGATGCGGATGGTAGCGATAATCTAGCTTATTTGATTAATCATAACTTTGCATATATTGGTTCAGGAAAAGATGTAACTAATGATAATACTCTTACCATACAAGCAAATGAAGTTATCAAATCAAACAATGCAAAAGTGTATTATACTACTCAAGATCAAAGAGGTAATTTTAGAGTAGGGGACAATTTTACAATTGATTTGGAAAATGAAAGAACTAGCTTTGATATTGAAAGTATCTTTGCAGAAAATTCAGAAGTGCAAATTAGACAAGGTAACAACACAATTTCTTTAAGTGCAGGAAAAATTGATTTAGATAATATTGTAATTACTGGCAATACACTAGAAACTACCAAGTCTAATTTAGATTTTAATAGCACAGGAACAATAGATTTCAATGGAAATGTAGTTGTACCGCAAATAGAAACAACTGGTAATTTTTCAATTGGTGGTAGCATTAATGCACTAGGTGACAGTCCTTCTGACACTGTTGATTTCAATACACCAATAAGCCAAAATTTTGTGCCTGGCACTGACGAAGCATTACAAGTTGTACTGGACGGTACAATAGAAGATCCAAGTTTTGCTTATAATAAAACTTATACACTGACAGCAAATGGTGTGACGTATACGTACGGACCTACTGGAGATGGCACAGGCGGAAACACTGATACACGTGACGGTAATCATTATCTAGGTATTGCTGACTTAGGTGTACCAGGATTAACTTATACTGTAATACCTCCTGCAGAATACGGACCTGGTGCTCTTCCTGTAAGACTAATTTATGAAGGTCAAGCTCCTGGTGATACATTGATTCTTGCAGATACCAACGGTTGGACACATGTTGGGTTGACAGCAGGTACATATAAAGTAGGTTCAGTAAGACTAGGTACACCCTCCTTACGATGGAACGAAGTAAACTTGTTAAGTGCTAATATAGACTCAGTTCGTCTAGCAACTGGAACGATAGGAACTGCGGGAACAAATGCAGACTTAAATTTAGTAGCTACTGGTTCAGGAAAAATTAGATTTTCAAATTTATATCTTGATTCAAATAAAGTATCTACACAAAGCGGAGATGTAGTTTTAAATCCTACCACCGAAGTAGTGATAAGTGCAACTGGTGATTTAAAATTGCCTAAAGGAGAATCAGCACAACGTCCTGCGACACTAGGCGGAATAAGATACAATACAAACTACAACGGATTTGAAGGAACAGCAACTAGTGGAGCAATTAGTTTGAATGGTGTGTATGACACAGATAGAGATACATATTTGGATCTTTCAAATAATCAATTTAACTTTACTACTGGTGGAGTTGTTAATCATACCTTAAACGGAACACTTTTAGAAAGTAAAGGATTTAGTTCTGATAATAAAACATCAATAAACGGCAACATTATATCAACTGACCAACAAGACGGAACGTTCCAATTAAAATCTAATGGAACTGGAAAAACTGTAATAGAAGATTTACAATTTCAAGAAAGTAACCTGTTTAATAACTCAAATAGCAATTTTATCTTTGGACTTACAAATAATAGTAATAATGCTTTTCTTAAAATTGACAATGTTAACGGAATAGTGCCACCACAGGGTAATACAGCTCAAAGACCAACAAGTCCTGAAGTAGGTACAACACGATATAACATAGAACCCAGTGTAAACTACGTTGAAACTTGGAACGGATCTCAATGGATAAATGCGGCAGGATCTGTTGAATCTATCACTGTAGAAGACGTCACAGATACGGCGTTCCTTTTTAACCTTATCCTGGACTAATTAATAAAATCACATAAATAACTATAATGCAGTGAAGAGCGAGGCCAAGCTATTGCAGGACAAACTGTGGTCAGCCGGCAAAGAGCAAATGCTGAAAATCAGGCTGGTGGGACAGGATCCCCGTATTGAGGAGTAGACATGGCAATTGGTCGCATATCGGGTCAGCTCTTGAAGTCAAATTTGTTGCGTAACGGCACAGATTTAGCTTTTGAGACAGACTTATTATATTTAGATGTAACAAATCGTCGTATAGGCGTAAAAACAACATCACCTCAGTACGCATTAGACGTAAATGGCGTAGCAAGAGTCCAAGATTTAGAAATCACAAACAATGCATTTCAAGTAGGTAACGTTACTCTTGACGGTAACACCGGTACTATTTCGAGTTCAGCACAAGAATTTTCCATAGCAACAGCTGATAACACTATTGTTGGTAATAGAGTTTTAATTGGCGATCTAGAAATTAACAACAATTTTATAGAAAATACAAACACTAACAGCGATCTGTTTATCAGAGCAAACGGCACAGGTAATGTAAACATTGTTGGTAACACACAAATTAACGGAAATCTACACGCAACAGGAAATATAAGTGCAGACGGTAACATCACATTAGGTGATCAAGATACAGACAGTATTTTCCTAAATGCAGATATTGCCAGTGATATTATGCCTGATGCTCATAATACATATAATATTGGTTCAACTAACAAACGCTGGGCGACAGGATTTTTTGCAAACATTACTACAGAAAACTTAACAACAAATGATTTAGATTTTGGAAGTATCGATCTTATTTCTGTACCTGGTAACATTTACTATGTTGGCACAAACGGTAGTGACAGTGCAACAGGAACACATCCTCAGGATCCTGTAAGAACTATTGCAAAAGGTTTAGCAATGGCAGGCTCAGGCGACACTGTGTATGTGTATCCAGGAACTTATCAAGAAGCATTTCCGTTAGATGTTCCGGTAGGTGTAGTAGTAAAAGGACACAGCTTACGCTCTGTAGAAATAAGTCCAACAAGCGGAACTCAAAGTAATGATGCATTTAGATTGCAAGGAGATTCAACTGTTGAAGACTTAACAATTAAAGATTTTTATTACAATAGCGGAAGTGATACAGGATATGGATTTAGATTTGCACCTAATTTTAGAGTGTATCTAAGATCACCTTACGTAAGAAATGTAACAGTAATTACAAAAGGCACAACAACATCTAATACAGACCCAAGAGGTTTTAGTTCAGGAGATGCTGGACGCGGTGCGTTGCTTGATGGTAGTATTGCAAATATAGATTCAAGAGAAGCAAGTATGCTTTTCCATTCAGTCACTTTTATTACTCCAGGACAAACAGCTTTGAAAGTAACCAATGGTTCAAGAGTAGAATGGTTAAACTGCTTTACATATTTTGCTGACAAAGGAATTCATATTGTTGACGGAACTGCTGGTTTAAAAGGTGATGGTAAAACAAGAATCAAGTACAGTGGATTGAGCGGATCTGCACCATCGGCTGGTAACACAATTTCTTTGTATAATGCGGCAGGAACACTCCTTGCAAATTCGACAATAGAAAGTGTTGATACAAACACTGTCATAATCGATGGCAAAGCAACAGGATATATTACACCTTTAAGCAGAGCTAAGAAAACAATTACAGCAGTAGGAAATGCACAAATTGTAACCACTGCACCTATAAAGTTTGGTACTGGTATGGGATTGTTTGACGGTGTAGGAGATAGATTTACAACAACGACACAAACAGATTTTGGTTTTGGTACTGGAGATTTTTCAATAGAATGTATCTTATATCTATCAGACGATACAGGCCAAGAAATGATATTTGACTTTAGAGCAGGATCTGATACAGATAATGCTATACAGTTTTTAACAATTGATCGTAAGCCAATAGTTGCAATTGGTAATACAATAATAATGCAACCTAACGTTACATTAGTTAATACTACGTTCTACCATCTGATGGTATCAAGAGTTGGTACTACAATGAAACTTTTTGTAGACGGAAGCTCAATAGATTCTGTTACCGACAGCACAGATTTAGGAGTTTCAAAACCTCTTATTATTGGTTCAAAATATGATGGAAGTACAAGTTTCTTACAAGGTAGATTAGACGATATAAGAATTAGAAAAGGTGTAGGAGAATCTGCAAACTTCACTAATCCAACATCGGCGGCAGTGGTGGACGCAAACACTGTCCTAAAATTAAACTTTGATGGAGATAACGGAAGTCAGATTGTTAATGACGATGATACATTTATTCAAGATATAAGATTTAATAATGGAGCAACAGCTACAGCATTAACATTAATAGATCATTCAGACTTTGGCGGAGAAGTTAGAAGTATTGCATCTGCTAGTGTTTACGGAAATTATGGATTGTATGGTGACGGTTCCGGAGCAACTGTGTATGCTATAGGAATGAATTTGGCATACATTGGTGTAGGCAAAGATGTTACAAACGACACCACACAGGTTATTCAAGCAAATGAAGTTGTTGCATTAAATGATGCAAATATCTTCTTTAGTACTGTTGATCACAAAGGCGACTTTAGAGTAGGAGATTTATTTAGAATAGATCAATCTACAGGACAAGTTACATTTACAAATGCAGAATTTTTATTCAATAACAATCAGGGTATAACTTTTACTGACGGAGTTAACACAACTATTATTGATGGAACAAAAATTGAATCTGGAAATATTAGAATTACCGGTAACACAGTTTCAAGCACAAGCGGAAACATCAATATTAATAGTTCAGGCGGAACAATTAATTTATTAGACAATGTAAATGTAAACGGAAATTTAGACGTAACAGGCAATGTAACTGTTGGAGGAAATATTACACTTGGTGACGAAGCTACTGATAGTATTCAAATCACAGCAAGAATAGATAGTGATATAATTCCTGCTCTTGATAACACATACAAATTAGGAACAACAAGCCTAGCATGGCAAGAATTGAATGTTGGAAAAGTTGTTGTAGATGACATAACAATAGATAATGACACTATACAATCAACAGGCAGTGACGGAAGTATAAATTTTGTAGCTAACGGTACTGGCAAAATTGCAATAGATAATTTGAGATTTGATTCAAATATTATTTCAAATCCAACAGGAGATATTGTTTTAGATCCGCACAGTCAGTCTGTAGAAATAGATAGTACAGGAGCTTTGATTCTTCCAAAAGGAACAACAGCTCAAAGACCAGGTACAGCTACAACAGGAATGATACGTTATAACACGGAAACAGACGTTTTTGAAGCATATAACGGACAATGGACAGAATTAGGTGGTGTATATGACGATGATAGAGATACTTACATAACTCCTGAACTTACTCCTGGTGCAGATGATGACAAATTACGCTTTTATGCAGGAGGCTCGTTAGTAGCAACTGTAGACGCAAATAGATTTGATGTTGCTAGATTAGAGGTGGACGACATTGCTATTGCAGGCAACACAATTCAAACAATTACTACCAATCAGAATCTTAATTTACAAGCAAACGGTGGCGGTTTTGTGTCCATAGAAAACTTTAGTTTTAATGGAAATCAGATAACTAATAATGTAGAAGGTGCAGTTACAACACTTAAACAAACTGGTACAGGATATTTTAAAGTAGAAGGTACCGGTGGGTTTGTTATTCCAGTTGGTAATAACGCAAACAGACATCCAAGTCCAGTTACTGGTATGATGCGTTATAACACAGTTGAGGATAGGGTTGAAATTTATGATATAGGCGGACAATGGGTGTCTGTCGCAGGATCAACAGGTGCTGTTACATTTAACGATGCAGAGGAAATTGCAATTAAACTTGCATTAACTTTATAGGAAGAATAGATGGCAACAAATTTTAAAAACATAATTGGAAAAGACATAGGAACATCACGTGTGCCAGTTTACACGACACCAGCGGCAACAAGCACAACAATAATAGGAATGAATGTTGCCAATCTTACTGAAAACATGGTGGCTTGTAATATTGAAATAGGAGACGAAGCAAGTAACATAGGCTTTTTGATAAAAGATATGCCAATAGCTCCTAATTCAGCATTGAAACCGATTGGAAAAGGTGAGAAGGTAGTGCTTGATGCAGGAAACATTTTATATGTCACTGCTGATCAAACTGCATCACTAGATGTAATTCTTAGTATAGTGGAGATAGTATAATGGCTGATACATTTATGGGGCAAAGCATTACTGATATGGTCAATCAGACCGATGCAAGATATTTTTATGGATTACGTAGAACAGATGACGGAGAGCTATTTCTTGCAAAAACAGATATGCTTAAAGCAAACGATAGTGTGGTAATCAACAAAGAAGGTGATCCAACACAGAATTTTGAGGATTTTGAAGAAGGCCAGGATTTTTATGAAGGCAGAGATGTAAATCACGAATTAGTTTATGAAAATTTAAACTATGAACAATTTAGATGGGATAACAGAAGTATGTTGTACTACATAGATGATAGCGGTAATCTTGTAGCTAGAGTAAACGAAGGCTACACTTATCCAACAGGAGTATAATAAATACGTAAAAGGTAGAAAAAATGTCAGAATTTAAATTAAGTAGAATTAGATTTAATTGGAAAGGTAACTGGTCCGGCGGTACAGATTATATCGTAGATGATATGATCAACCACGAAGGTGCAACATACGTTGCATTACGTACACATACATCAGCAGACTTTTACAATGATTTAGCAGGTACAGATGTTACTCCTGCAAAACCAAAATGGAAATTACAATCAGAAGGTGTAAGCTGGAAAAAAGATTGGTCAACAAGCACAAAATACGCTAAAGGAAATATAGTAAAATACGGTGCTAGTGTTTACGAATGTATAGAAGCACACACTTCTTCCGCTACATTGAGTTCAGGAAATGATGGTTTGGTTGCTGACATTACCAAATGGACATTAGTTGCTGTTTCATCTGCGGATTGGAAATATAACTGGACAGTAAATACCTTATATAAAATAAACGACTTGGTTAGATACAATGGTAAAGTTTACAAATGTACAGCTCAGCATGTATCAGCCGCAACAACGGTTCTTGGTTTAGAAGCAGATCAAACTAAATGGGCAGTCATATCAGATTCAGATACATGGAAAGATCATTGGTCAATTGGTACAAGATACGTTGCTAATGATATTGTACGATACGGTGGCATAGTATATAAATGTATTGTTGGACACACATCTGCAGACAATATTACTTTAGGATTAGAAGAAGACCAAGCAAAATGGGAAACTCAAATTGAAGGTATTGAATATGTTACCAAGACAGATACCATTACAGGATTAACCTCAGGTGCTTGGCAGGCGGCATATAGATATAAAAAGAATGACATTGTAAAACGTGGCGGAAACTTAATGAAGTGTTTGGTCGGACACACTTCTACTGAAGGCGATGCAGGATTTCAAACAGATTATGCCGCGAGTAAATGGGCAATATTTTTACCAGGATCTGAATACGAAAATTTATGGTCTGATAGTGCTTACTATCAGCCAGGTGATCTTGTGCTTTATGGCGGATATATTTACAAAGCAGTCACTTTCAATACAGGACTTAAACCAAGTCAGTATGGAACAGATTGGAACGTTACCTTCGAAGGATATAAATTTAGAGGTGATTGGAATAATTTAGGTTCAGAAGATAGTGCATCTAACATTGAATACAAAACTGGTGACTTTGTAAGACTTTCAGGTTCATTGTATATTGCATTACAAGATAGCATAAATTTACAACCAGGTGAATGGCCAACATATTGGGAAAAAACAATTGATGGTAGACAATTTAGAGATTCTTGGAAAGATGGCACAGAATATTATTTAGGCGATATTGTTACATGGGCCGGTACAGCTTATAGATGTATCAAGTACCATACTTCAACAGCATCTGCTTCCAGACCAGACCTTGATGTAGAACAACCAGATAATGATTACTGGACAGTAATGATCCTTGGTAACAGAACAAATAAACTTGCTGTGAAAGGTGATTTAAAGACTTTTGAAGATCAAGATTCAACAGCAGTGGATACAATTAGATTACCAATTGGCGGCACTGGTCAAGCATTAAGAGTAACTGGTGGAGTTCCAAGATGGGATACATCTGACTTTATAGACAATGTTTACTATGTCGCAGAAAACGGGATTGATGATGAAGCACAAGGTGGTACACTGAATGCTCCGTTCAAAACTGTTAGATTTGCAATGACTTACTTGCTTAGAGATGAATCAAATAGGGTTGGAGTTGGTGCAACAGTATATGTACTTGCTGGTGACTATCCTGAAATTTTACCAATTAGTATTCCGGCAAGAGTTGCACTGGTAGGAAGTGAATTACGAAGTACCACTATCAGACCTGCATTACCAACCGATACAGTTCTTTCAGAAAGAACTGATCCAGAAAAAGCACAAACAAAACTTGTAGTTCCAGATAATAACAATAGAAAAGATATGTTTTATGTTAGAAACGGAGCAGGTATTAGACAATTGACTTTCAAAGGTTTGACCGGTAGTTTAAGTGGTGATAACATTTATGGAACGAAACGTCCGACAGGAGGTGCTTATGTAAGTCTAGATCCAGGAACAGGACCAGATGATACATCAGTTTGGATTGCAAATCAAAGTCCAAGATATTACACACCTACAGCGGCAACTTATAATCCAGCCGATGGTGTGCTTGTGTCAACTATTCCACAAAGACAGTTTACTCCAACAGATGCAACTTATGATCCTTTGACTGGTGTTCTTGTCCTAACAATGAATAATCATGGATTAGGTAGAGGAGAGTTGATTAGTATTGCCGATGAAAGTTTGGTATTTACTTGTGCAAAAGATGATCATTTAACAGATCATCCTTATCCAAGAATTACTGATCCTATAAGAGGATTAAGAGTGCCGATTCTTGCAACTACAGATAATACTGTTACAATCAATGTTGGAATAAGTTCTGATACATCATTACACAAATTTAAGTCTTCTTCACCAAATGCAGTAACTTGGAAACACAATATGAAAATTGGACAAAGTGTAAGACTTGCACTTAACAGTTACACATTTACTTGTACTATGGATGGAAATACAGCTCAAAAAACTTATCCAAGAGCAACAGATCCAGCAGGACAAAATAAAAATCTTAAAATCACTAATGTAACAGATACATCTTTTACTTGTAATGTTGGAAAATCTTCAGCTAGTGATCAATACGCACATACTTTTGTAAGTGCAAGTGTAAATGCTGTTACATTTATTGATGTACAAAGTGGAAAATCACCATATATCCAAGGTGTTACTACGATTGGTGATAATTGTATTGGAATGAAAATTGACGGTGGATTGCATAATGGCGGAAACAGGTCAATAGTTGCTAATGACTTTACACAGGTATTATCAGACGGTATAGGATATTGGGCAACCAACGTGGGAAGATCAGAACTTGTTTCTGTGTTCACGTATTATTGTCATATTGGATATCTTGCAGAAAACGGCGGAATACTTCGTGCAACAAACGGAAACAATTCCTATGGTAAATTTGGATCAGTGTCGGAAGGTTATGACACTACTGAAACTCCACAGACTGTTACAATCAACAACAGAGATAACGAAGCACTTGTAGACAGACCTTTTACCACAGGATCAGAAATACTTGCTTTAGAATATAGTAACGCAGGACAGAGTTATTCAACTGTAACTGCAAGTGTAACTCAAGCAAACGGTACCGCATTAGATATGCGTTGGAAAGAATTTAGAGACGGTGCAATTGATAAAGTAATTATAGACTCTCCGCTAGATAGTACAAATTTAGGTGGTAGAGGATTTCAATTCTTGGCAAACACAGCACAAGGTGGAGATACCGATGAAATTACACTTGCGGCATCTACAACAAAAACAGCGGCACAGCTTAATGGAATGAGAATATTCATTAAGGGTGGAACTGGAGCAGGACAATACGGATACATTTGGAACTATAATCCTGCAACAAAGGTTGCATTGGTTTATAAAGAATCAGATAATCAACCAGGATGGGATAATGTTATTCCAGGAAAAGTTCCAGCGTTTACTTTAGATGCAACCACGGAATACGAGATTGAACCAAGGGTTTCAATTTCAGAACCTCCGTTTAGTGTTTCAAACAACAGCATTCAAACTGGTGCTCCAGATCTTGGATATTCAGACTCAATGAACATGTGGTACTACGGTGTCACTGGAACAGGTAACTGGTACACATCTACTGATGGATCTGTTTGGACATTAAGAAACACAAACAGTTCTGGAAATAATGTTCCTAACTATAACTACAGCAAATTTGCAAAAACAGGAAAAGTATTGATTGGTATTACTTCTAATCAAGGCGCACTTCAGTCCCAAGGTCAAACAGCAGGAAGTTTAACACACCCTGTTGTGTTTTCAAATGACGGAATAGCTTTTGATGATGTGCCTGTTTTAGGATTTCTTACAGGCTCTGCAGGTGCTAATATACCTGCCTTTGAACTTACATCTGTAGCTATTGGTGGTTCAGACGGAAACACAATTATGTTAGGTAATTATAATACAGGAGGTGCTTCCAGCTATGGCTCAATAATAAGAACAAGGCTAGGCACAGATGGTGCATCGACTATAATGCTAGGTAATGAGAACAGTGCTTGGAGTTTCCACAACGCAGGATTAACAGGAGAAAATACTGGTCCAAAGACAGATGACAAGTTCATTAAAACAGTTTTCTACGGAGCAGGTACTTGGGTAGGATTAAGTCCAAATGGACATACTACTAGATCAACAGACGATGGTTTGAACTGGACAGCAGGAGTACAAATAAATCTAGACGGAACGGAAAAAGTAAGTGAACTTGTTTGGGGTAACAATACTTTTGTTTGTGCATTAGAAAATTCAGATAGAATTTTTTACAGCTACAACGGAGTTGATTGGTATGACTCTGCTTTACTTGGAGACTCAACAAGAAATGATTGGAAAGTTGCATACTCTCAAGGACAGTTTGTTGCAGTAAATACAAACGGAAACACAGTAGTATCAGACAACGCAGTAGCTTGGAAATTAAAAGCAACTACAGGAAACTTAACAGCAATAGCTGGCGGCGTAAGAAATAACTTACCAACATTTGTAGGTGTGAGACAATCAACCGGAGTAGGTAATATTATTACTGGTGGATGTTTACCTGTTATGAGAGTAAGAATTGAAGGTAGCAAAATTTCTAAATTTAATATCATTGATCCAGGAAGTGGATACATTACACCTCCTACGATTTCAGTCTTCGATCCTGAAGAAACTGGAGAACCATATTACACTGTAAATCTTGAGAATGGTGTACTTCCACAACCACACTTCTATAACAGAGGTACAGGTTATCAAAGTGCAATCATAACGCTTACTGGTGATGGATTTGCTGAAGAATTGCAAATTGGTAATACTATGAAAGTTTCTGGATTGAGTTTAGTTCCAGGACCTGGAGCAAACTTTAGAATATCAGGACAGGAAGATGTAATTTATAGATTGGTTAAGGTAACAGAACAGAGTGGTGTTGCACCTAACATTGCAATTAAGTTCCAAATATCTCCGGTCATTACAAGAGCTACTGCACCGGCACACGGAACCTCTGCAACAATCAGGGAAAGATATTCTTCATGTAGATTAACAGGACACGACTTCTTAGACATTGGTACAGGAAATTTTGAAGATACTAATTATCCTGCACTATACGTTGAAGGACAAACAAGCACTAATGCAACTGTACAAGCTAATGAAGTAGTTGAATCAAATGGTGGTAGAGTGTTCTACACAAGTACTGACCAAGATGGTAACTACAGGGTTGGTGAATTATTTAGAGTTTCACAATCACAAGGTGGAGTTACTTTAAGTGCTGACTTCTTTGATTTAGACGGACTAGATGAAATTAGATTAGGTGGTATTAGTGTAGGTGGTACACAAGCTGTTATCAGAGAGTTTTCAACAGAAACAACATTTGTTGCAAACAGTAATAATATTGTGCCAACACAAAAAGCACTTAAATCTTATATTGAAAATAGATTTACCGGTGGTGGATCAAATCTATTTACAAACGAGCTTACAGCAGGACAAGTGAAATTGTCGTCAAGAACTATTGCCAATACAGCTGGTTCTAACAATCCAAATGCAATGACAGACATACCCGTGAGTTTTGCTGTAAATGGGCCTTTAGGCGGAGGACTACAAGCTCTTAACATGTTCTTTGGAGCAAGGACTGAGAGAGATGAGTTTAACGGATAATGATAAATATGTATAATACCAAGAACGGAGCAAAA
>CEUM01097693.1_pt1 | contig 15845 bp, 17 predicted proteins | sample 356421 | NCBI WGS metagenome assembly CEUM01 (sample SAMEA2622716, study PRJEB7988) | marine metagenome | biome: marine biome (ENVO:00000447); feature: surface water layer (ENVO:00002042); material: "saline water (ENVO:00002010), including plankton (ENVO:xxxxxxxx)" | depth 5 m | reverse complement strand
GTCCGGGTCTGCAGCATCCACAGCTTGTTCTGCTGGACGGTAAACTCGATGTCCTGCATGTCCCGGTAGTGTTTTTCAAGGTTGAGACGCACCTCGTTGAGCTGGCCGAAGACTTCCGGCATCACCTCTTCCATCGCTGGAAGATCCGAGCCCTGCTCATCCTTGCCGGCGATAGTCAGGTGCTGCGGCGTACGGATACCGGCGACTACGTCCTCTCCCTGGGCGTTAACGAGATACTCGCCATAGAACGTGTTCCGCCCTTCCGACGGATCGCGGGTAAAAGCAACGCCGGTGGCACAGTCATCGCCCATATTGCCGAACACCATGGCCTGCACGTTGACCGCAGTCCCCCAGCTTTCGGGAATATTGTGGAGGCGGCGATACGTGTTGGCGCGGTCGTTATGCCAGCTCCCGAAGACCGCCGTGATCGCGCCCCAGAGCTGGTCGCGCGGATCCTGCGGAAAGGGATTGCCGGTTTCGTCCTCGATCCGTTCCTTGAAGCCGATCGCGATAACCTTCCAGTCCTCGGCATCGAGGTCGGTGTCGAGCGCCGCGCCCCTCATCATCTTCTGGGTGTCAATTATTTCCTCGAAATTGTCGTGCTCTACCCCCAGCACGACATCGCCGAACATCTGGATAAACCGGCGATAGGAGTCCCACGCAAAGCGCGCATCGCCGCTTTTGGCCGCAAGCCCCTCGACCGTGACGTCGTTCAGACCCAGATTGAGGACGGTATCCATCATTCCGGGCATGGAGGCCCGGGCGCCCGACCGCACCGACACCAGCAGCGGGTTTTCCGGATCACCGAAGCGTGCGCCGACCGTTTCTTCAATGAAAGCAAGCGCGGCATCGACCTGATCCGACAGGCCGTCCGGATAGGCCCGGTCGCTAGCGTAATAAGCGATGCAGACCTCGGTCGTGATCGTGAAACCCGGCGGCACCGGCAGCCCTAGGGACGACATCTCGGCCAGGTTCGCCCCCTTGCCACCGAGGAGGTTCCTCATCTCCGCAGCGCCCTCCGCGCTGCCGCCGCCAAATTTGTAGACCCACTGCGGAGTACTCATACGCTAGCCCTCTATTCGGGAAAAATCGGCGATCCGGCCGAGAGTGGAACGGAATTGGGACAACAGCCGCAACCGGTTCGCCCGTATGTCGGCATCTTCGGCATTGACGGTGACCTTGTCGAAGAAAAGATCGACAGGCTCTCGCAGGTTCGCCATCGCCTCCATGGCGGCGACGTATTTTTCTTCCGCAACAGCGCTGTTTGCGCTTGCGGCGGAAGCCGTCAGCCCGTCGACAAGGGCACGCTCCTCTTCCTGCGAAAGACGATCCGCCAGGATCTTGCCTTCGAAGGTCGTGCCGTCCTTTTTTTCCTCAATCGCAACGATATTCGAGGCACGCTTGTAGGCGGCCAGCAGGTTTTCGCCGTCGTCAGTCGCAAGGAACCCGGACAGCGCGTGGACCCGCGCCAGCAAGCGGACAAGATCGTCTTCGCCCCCGAGCGCGAACACCGCCTCGACGTGGTCGTGACGCACACCGCGTTCACGCAGATGAACTTTCAGGCGGTCGGCGAAGAAGTCGAGCAGTTCGCGTTCGACGATCTTGGGCTGATGGCCGTCAGCCAGGGTATTTTCGAAATCGGAAACCGTTTCGTTATAGCCCCAATAAGCCTTCATGAAGACCTCGCGCAGCGGCAGGCGCAGGTTGTTCTCGAGGATCAGCCGGATGATGCCAAGGGCCGCACGGCGCAGCGCATAGGGGTCGCGCGAACCGGTCGGTTTTTCGTCGATGGCGAAGAAACCGACCAACGTATCCAGCTTGTCGGCGAGCGCTACGGCCACCGACAGCGGCGCGGTCGGGCAATCGTCGCCGGGTCCCACGGGCGAATAGTGTTCGGCGATGGCGTCAGCGATGGCGGCATCCTCGCCGTCGTGGAGCGCGTAGTAGCGGCCCATCGCGCCCTGCAGTTCGGGAAACTCATAGACCATTTCGCTGACCAAATCGGCCTTGGCGAGATGGGCAGCACGCGTTGCGTCGCCAGCGCCGCAATCGGGAATATGATCGGCCAGCTCGCCGGCCAGCACGGTGATCCGTTCCACCTTCTGCGCCATAGTGCCGAGCTTCGCGTGAAATACGCTGTCGGCCAGATGCTGCACACGGCTCGCCAGTTCGGCTTTACGGTCCTGGTCCCAGAAGAACTTCGCGTCCGACAGGCGCGCCCGCAGCACGCGTTCGTTGCCCGCGACGATAGCGGCCCCGCCATCCTTCGCCTCGACATTGGCGACCACGACGAAACGTGGTGCGAGAGACCCGTCGGCGTTGAGCAGAGAGAAATACTTCTGATGCGCCCGCATCGACGTGATTAGCACCTCATCCGGCACGTCCATGAAGTCGTCGTCGATCCTGCCGGTCATGACGACAGGCCATTCGACCAACCCCGCGACCTCGTCCACCAGGCCGGGATCGTCGCGCAGGCTGAGCCCTTTTTGTGCAGCAGCCTTCTGCGCCCCGTCGAGAATGAGCGATTTTCGCTCCTCCCGGTCGAGGATTACATGGGCAGCGCGGAGTTTTTCTCCATAGTCCGCGAAGTCCTGCACGGCAAAAGGTTCGGGCGCAAAGAAACGGTGACCGGAGGTTTCATTACCGCAAGGAACGTCGTTGCGGGTCTTGACCTCGAGCGTCTGCCCGCCGAACAGACACAGTATCCTTTGCAATGAACGGACCCAGCGCATCGATCCGGCGCCCCAGCGCATAGATTTCTGCCAAGGTAGTTCGGCGATCACGCCGGACAGCATGTCAGGCAGAACTAACGCTGTTTGCGATCCGGTCTTTTCCAACACCGCGAACAGGAACGTACCTCTCTCCAGCTCACGCTCCTCGCAGTCTTCGCGCGACAACCCGTTCGCCTTCAGAAAGCCCTCGATCGCCTTGTCCGGAGCATTGATTTTAGGGCCGCGTTTTTCGTCGCTTAGGTCGGGCTGCTTTTCTGGAAGTCCGTCGACCACCAGTGTCAGACGACGCGGCGTGACGAACGTGTGGATTTCGCCGTGCTCCAGCCCTGCTTCTTTCAACCCGACAGCCACGAGCCTCGCCAGGTCGTCGGCCGCCCGCGCCTGCATGCGGGCTGGGATTTCTTCGGAGAAAAGTTCGAGCAGGAGTTCAGGCATAGCTATTCCGCCGCTTCTGCCGTTCCATGTATGCCGAGCCACGCCTCACAGCTTCCTTTTGCGAGGGCGCGGACGCGGCCGATATAGGTAGCACGCTCCGTCACACTGATAGCGTTGCGGGCGTCGAGCAGGTTGAAGACGTGGCTCGCCTTTATGCACTGGTCGTAGGCAGGTAACGCCAGTTTCTGCGCCAGCATGGTATGGCATTCGGCCTCCGCGAACTCGAACTGGCGGAACAGTTTTTCGGTGTCCGCATGTTCGAAGTTGTAGGCGGAGAATTCCTTTTCGGCGCGCAGGAACACTTCGCCATAGGATACACCCAAGCCGTTGAAATCCAGGTCGTAGACGTTCTCGACGCCCTGTATGTACATCGCGAGGCGTTCAAGCCCGTAGGTCAGTTCGACCGCCACCGGATGGCATTCGATGCCGCCGACCTGCTGGAAATAGGTGAATTGGGTAACTTCCATGCCGTCGCACCAGACTTCCCAGCCAAGTCCCGCCGCGCCCAGCGTGGGGCTTTCCCAGTCGTCCTCGACGAAACGGATGTCGTGGTAATCAGGATCAATGCCCAGCTCGCGCAGGCTGTCGAGATATAGATCCTGGCTGTTGGCGGGCGACGGCTTCAGGATGGTCTGGTACTGGTAGTAATGCTGCAGCCGGTTCGGATTTTCGCCGTACCGCCCGTCGGTCGGCCGCCGAGAGGGCTGCACATAAGCCGCCTTCCAAGGGTCTGGGCCCAGCGCGCGTAGAGTCGTCGCGGGGTGAAACGTGCCGGCGCCGACTTCCATGTCATAGGGCTGCAGAATTACGCAACCCTGCTGCGCCCAGTAGGCATGCAGCTTTAGGATAAGCGACTGGAAGGACGTGTCGGCAGCGTCGGTCTGCGACATGGCGGAATACTCTGGCCCCGGGGGTGATATTGCGCTGCAAAATACGGGCGGCGCGGGGCGGGGTCAACGATTGGGTTTCGCACAGATTAACGGATTTGCGGGGCGCCCGAAATTCGCTAGCCCGCCGTCCCGGAACAGGAAAGGAAACGAAAGTGTTTGATCTCGGGATTGTCGGCTTCGGTGCTTGGAGCAGACGCCTCGTCACATCGGTACAGGGAAAAAGCGATACGGTCTGGTTAGTGGCAGGCTAGGACCGCAATCCGGACAAAATCGCGCCCTACTGCGAGGAACACGGCCTGCGCATCGGCGACGCATTCAACGGTATAGAGGGCGTTGTGATCGCCGGCCACTCAGGCTCACGCGCGACGGATGTGATGGGAGCGGTAAATGCCGGCAAGCTGGTGCTGGTCATTAAGCCGCTCGCGACGATGGTCGAGGATTCGGAACCGCTGTGCGCCATGGCTGCGGAAAAAGGCGTGTTGGCGGCGATGAACGCTCTGCACAAGCGGGCGAAAAACGGGGGTCTAGGCCGAAGTGCGTGGCACCAACCGGCTGAAATTCCAGCCGCTGGGCGGCGAGATGGTGTTGGAGGAGTACAAACCGGCCGATATGTGCCGGGTCAAGCCGAGCACCCTCGCCGCCGCGCACGGACCGACTTACTGGCCGGTTCCGTCGACCCACGAGTTGAACGGCGTGAAGGCACTTTTTGCGGTACTAGACTCTTTTCGCACGGACGGAGAGAAGATGTTGGTTTAAGGAGGTTCCCGGATAGTCCGAGTTAGTAGGGACACCTTTCCCGCCCACAATTCGACGGCTTGGCCGTCACGTATGTCCCGCACTCGTCGCAGGCCGTCATGTCCTCGCCTTCTATCCGGTCGTTCCGGGCGTCTTCGGTCTGCTTCTTCATGTTTCGCCGGCCGATGGCTTTGAAGCCGCACCAGACCGCGCCAACGATCAGCAGCAGAACGAGTATTTTTAGGATCATAGCGTCGCCCCTATAACCCGTAACGTTTCCACAGCGCCCAGTCGTCCAGCGCTGAGACCAGTTCCGCGGGGTCGATGGCCGACATTCCGCCGCCGCGGAGACGGCTGAGAAGCCCGCGGCGCACCTCGGCACGCTGGAACTTCACCTTGTCGCCGTAGCGTCGGCGCATTTCCGACCGCATCTCGGCGAGCCCATCGATCAGCCCGACCTCCAATGCCTGGTTGCCTGTCCAGATATCGCCGGTGAACAATGTGTCCTCGGCGGCTTTCAGGCGGTCGCCTCGACGGTCGCGGACATGGGTTTTAAAATTCTCAAAGATGTCCTCGTGCAGTTCATGCAGGCGATCGACGTCTTCGGATTTTTCGTCCTGGAAAGGATCGAGCATGCCCTTACGCTGGCCGGTTGCATAGACGCGCCGCTCGATCCCGAAACGTTCGATCAGATCCGGAAACCCGAAACCGGCGGAAATGACGCCGATGGACCCGACGATGGAATTGGCATCGGCGAAAATCTCGTCTCCCGCACAGGCCAGCCAGTAGCCACCGGACGCCGCGACGTCTTCGCAGAACGAGACCAGCGGCAGTTCCTTTTCCGCCGCCAGGTCCCGGATGCGTTGGGCGATCAGTGCGCTCTGCACGGGCGAGCCGCCCGGCGAATTGATCACCAAAGCCACGGCCTTCAGGTTCTTCCGCTCGAACAGTTTCGCGATGGCGCGTTCGTGACTGGCAAGGCTGAGACCCTGCCGTCCGGGGCCGGCAGACCGGCCGATGACCCCGTCAAGTCGCAGCACGCCGACCACGGGCGGCGGATCGCGGAACCGTTCGATAGGCAGTTTGGTGAGCACGTCGCCCAGCGCGTTCTTGATACCGTCGATATTCATTAGCAGGTTATATCACGCCAGAATGGGACACGCGCCGCCGCGCAAAATCGCGTCGGCATGTTCCGTATAGGTGCCATCATCTTCGTGCAAGACAAGACCAGGCGAGACCGTCAGCGGCGTACGGATGCCCTTCCGGGCGCGCACGATGACGCGTTTGGCGGCGACGCCGCGTTTGGGCCACAGCGGAAACACGACCGTTTCTCCCGCGTTTCCGTGCAGCAGAGCCAGGATTTCGTCCAACCGGTCGGCCCGGTGGATAAGAGTGATCGTGCCTTTGGCCCGCACCATCCGCAGCAGAAACCCGATCCAGTCGCCCAGCTTTGCGTCGCCTTCCACATTTGCGGCGACGCGGCCTTCGACCGGCGAGCCGTCGGCGCGGGCGGCGTCGAGAAACGGCGGATTGGCTATCACATGATCGAACCCTCCGGCGGCGATGCGCGGCAGCGGACGTACCAGATCTCCGACCATCATCTGCACTTTACCGGCAAGGCCGTTCAGCCGCGCATTGTCGTTCGCCAGCCGCACCGCGTCGGGCTGGATGTCGATGCCGGTGACGTGGCAATCGGGCACGCGCCGCGCGAGACAAATCGCCGCAGCGCCGTGACCTGTGCCGGCGTCCAAGACCCGCTGGCGGGGTTCCGCATTCACTGACGCTGCCAGAATTATGGGATCAATCGCGGCACGGTATCCGTCAAGCGGCTGACGCAGGATCACGGTGCCGTCGAGAAAAGAGTCCTCGCTGAACTCGGGTGGCGGCGCGGGGGCGGCATAGTCAGGCAAGGCGGTCTCCCTCGCCTGCGTCTACCAGCAGCCGGCAGGCCCGGCTGTAATCTTCGTCGGATACCATGACGCGGCGCGGGATGGCGCCGACGCTGCCCTCGAGCACGCTCATATGGCCGTCGAGCACGACGATCTCGATATCCTCCGATCTGAGCATCGCTTCCACCCAGGATAGGAACACCATCTCATTGGATCGAAACAGTTCTTTCACACGTCTTCCGTCTTGACCGCCATCTTGCCCGGACTATGTTCCGGATGTGTACCCCAATCGTCAAGAATCGAGGCAATCGTGAGCGCCGTTGTCGATCTCGACCGTGAACGTCAGGAACGTCCGAAACCGTCCATCGACGCGCTGACCGCGCTGACCCAGGACGACATCCGGAAGGTCAACCAGACCATCATCGACCGGATGGAAAGCCCGGTCATCCTGATCCCACAAGTCGCCGGCCATATCATCGCCGCCGGCGGAAAACGCCTGCGGCCGATGCTGACACTCGCCAGCGCGCGGATGTGTGGCTACGAGGGCGGCCGCCATATCGGACTCGCTGCCTGCGTCGAATTCATTCACACCGCCACGCTATTGCACGACGACGTCGTCGACGAGAGTGATCTGCGGCGCGGCGCGGCCAGCGCCAATGCGGTGTGGGGCAACAAGTCCAGCGTGCTGGTCGGCGATTTTCTGTTCAGCCGCGCCTTCGAGCTAATGGTCGAGGACGGCAATCTCGACGTGCTGCGCATCCTGTCGCAGGCCTCGTCGATCATCGCCGAGGGCGAAGTGCTGCAGCTCGTCACCGCCAACGATACGGAAACGACGGAAGCCGACTATCTGGAGGTCATCCGCTCCAAGACAGCCAAGCTTTTCGCCGCGGCCAGCGAGATTGGCGCCGTCGTCGCGGGACGCCCAGAAGACGACTGGCGGGCGCTCGATTCCTTCGGCCACAATATCGGCATGGCGTTCCAGCTTGTCGACGACGTGCTCGATTACTCGGCGCGCCAGGCAACGTTGGGCAAGGCCGTTGGCGACGATTTCCGCGACGGCAAGATCACTCTGCCGATCGTCCTCGCATTCCACGCAGCGGGTGACCAAGAAAAGTCGTTCTGGCGGCGCACGCTGGAGGATTTGGAACAGAAAAAGGGCGATTTCCGCCGCGCCGTCGCGATGCTGGAAAAATCAGGCGCGCTGACCGCAACGATGGAACGCGCCCGAGACTACGGCGCCAAGGCCCGCGCCGCGCTGGACCCGTTCCCGGACAGCGAGATCAAGGCATCGCTGGTCGAGGCGGTCGAATTCGCCATCCACCGTAGTTATTAGGGAAAGCAGTCCCGGCCGGAAAGTCCCCTCCCCCTCAAGGGGTAAGGGAACTCGATAAGAGCCTATCAACTCCCGCTCATTTCCCCCTGAACACCGGCTTGCGTTTTTCTATGAAGGCCTGGCGACCTTCCTTGTAGTCATCACTGGCGAAGCAGGCGTCGATCTGGGCCTGGACGGTTCCCATATCGCGGGCGCTTTCATCAAGCTGGGTGTTGCGGATCGAGGTTTTGACGGATTTCAGCGTTAGCGGCGCGTTGGCGGCAATCGTGTCGGCGATTTCCTGCACGGTCTTTTCCAGCTCCGCATAAGGCACCAAGCGGTTGACCATGCCCATTCTCAGCGCGTCCTCCGCACCGTAGCGGTTGCCGGTGAACAGCATTTCGGCCGCATAGGCCGGCCCGACGAGCTTCACCAGATCGTCGACGCCGCCATAGCCGAATCCGAGACCGAGCTTCGCCGGCGGCGCGCCAAATTGTGCATTGTCAGCGGCAATCCTGAAATCGCAGAGCATGGCGGTCAGTACGCCCGCGCCCAGGCAGTAACCGTGAATCATCGCGATCATCGGTTTCGGGAAATTGCGCATCGCTAGGTTGGCCTGCTCGGAGGCTTCGTCGTACATCCTGCGCGCCTCTTCCGACGACCGCTTCTCGCCGAACTGAGAGATATCCGAGCCGGAGATGAAGGCCTTTTCGCCCGCGCCGGCGATCACCGCGACCCGCACGTCGTCGTCCGCCTCGAAGTCGGTCATGATTCCGGGAATGGCGCGGCGCATGTCGTAGGTCACGGCGTTGTACTTGGCCTGCTGGTCGTAAATCATCCAGCCGATACCGTTCTCCTTGCGGACGTGCATCGTGCCAAGGGCGGCATCGGGTTTCGCATTTTCCGCGGCATCGGCCATGTGGAGTTCCCTTTCGTCAGACCGCGCTCTCGGCGCGGAGTTTCTCGATCGTGGCGGCGTCGTATCCGAGATCGGCTAGAATCTCATCGGTATGTTCGCCCAGTTCGGGCGTCGCAGAGCGGATATCGCGCGGGGCCCGGCTCATGTTGACCGCCTGGCCGACCACGTGCATCTCGCCGTGTGTGGGAGACGTGACCGGCGCGGCAAGGCCCAGGTGCTTAACCTGCGGGTCATCGAACATCTTGTCGATCGTGTGGATGGGTCCGCAGGGCACGCCGCCCTCGTTGAAGAGGTCGATCCACTCGGCACTGTTTCTCGTCTTCGTGTATTCCGAGATTTCGGCGTTCAGCGCGTCGCGGTGCTGTAGCCGCAGCTTTCCCGAGGCGTAATTCGGATTGGCCGCGATCTCATCGGCGCCGAGTGCCCGGCAAAGCCGTTCAAAAATGTTCTGGCCGCCGGCGGCGATGTTGAAATGACCGTCGGCACAGGGATAGACCCCTGTCGGGATTGAAGTCGGGTGATTGTTGCCAGCCTGGGGCGGCACCTCGCCGCCGATTAGCCAGCGTGCGGCCTGGAAATCCAGCGTGGAGACCTGCGACTCCAGCAGAGACGTGTGCACCCACTGCCCTTCCCCGGAGACTTCGCGCTCCAGCAGGGCAATCAGGATGCCGATGGCGCAGTAAAGCCCGGACGACAGATCGGCGATCGCCGTCCCCACCCGAACCGGCCCCTGGCCCGGCAGACCAGTGATCGACATGATGCCGCCCAGACCCTGGGCGATCTGGTCAACGCCGGGCCTTTTTTCATACGGTCCGTCCTGCCCGAAGCCGGAAATCGAGCCCAGGATGATGCGCGGATTAATGGCCTTCAACGTCTCGTAATCGATGCCCAGCCTGTATTTCACCTCCGGCCGGTAGTTCTCCACCACGACGTCGGCGCCCTCGACCAGTTTGTAGAAAACCTCGCGACCCGCCTCGTGCTTGAGGTTCAGGGTCATGGAGCGCTTGTTGCGGTGCAGATTCTGGAAATCCGGGCCATTACGGTCGCCGGTTATGCCCTCTTTTATCCCAGCCGACGGCGGCAGCTCGATTTTGATGCAGTCGGCGCCCCAGTCGGCGAGCTGACGGACACAGGTCGGCCCAGCGCGGACACGGGTCAGATCGAGTACCTTGAAACGGCTGAGCGGCAACGGGGCGTCGGACACAGGGCAGCATACCTAGAATGGGCGCAAACCGCAGAGTGAAACCGCGGCGGGGGCAAGTCAACAATCCGGATCCGTCCTGCCCGCATTCGCTTGCCGGGCGTAGCCGGGAGCGGTATAACCTCGCCCGGTCCGGTCGGAGTGTAGCTCAGCCTGGTAGAGCACTGTCTTCGGGAGGCAGGGGCCGGAGGTTCGAATCCTCTCACTCCGACCAGTTTTTCTTTATCTTTCAACCCTTTCCCGGGGGCGGCACATTAAGGCCGCAAGCCAGCGAGCGGCACAACTGTATCGTCCAGCTCAGATGCACTCGCAGAGCCTCGAGCGCCCGGGCGCGGCCATAGGTACGGGACGCCGCATACACGGCTTGCCGGATTTCGTTGCCGTTATCCGCCGCACCGGCCTCCAGCAGCTCTAGGCCGTGATCGAAGAAGCCAAGTCCGATGGCCGCCATAGCGGCGTTTATCGCGGTGTCCGCCGTGACGGTGTCCGGTTCGCGAAGAAAAATGAGATCAGCCTGCGTCAACCGACCGCGCGAATAGGGCGGCTGGCCGCGAACGGAAAAGGGATCCCCCGCCCAGGGACGCTTGCGCCAGCGCGCAATATCGACGATGTCGACAGGACAGAAACCATGGTTTTCAAGAAACGCGATCAGATCCCCCGCCAGCGGCTGCGCCATGCGATGGCGCATGAATCCGGCCTCCAGCTTTATCGCTACGACACCTCGGAGCGTCGAAGTACCACCTTTTAGGATGTCAAGTTCCAGTCCTTCCACATCCAGCTTCACAAGGTTTGGCGCCGGAACGCCGAGTTCGACGGTAGCGCGGTCCATCGTCACCGTCGGAATATGAACTCGGCGCTCGATCTCGAAAAGATTTTCAAGGCCATAACGCGCGCCGATCGCCGGATCGTGGGCCAGAAAGGACGCGCCGACCGGATCTCTGGGTATATGCAGAGTCGAACCCGTTTCCGGCCCGCCGAGAGCCGTTTCGAAGAACTTTTCGCTGCGCCACCCACCAGACGGAGACAACGAGTGGAATGCGTCCGGGTCAGGTTCGAAACCAACCGCATCGACTGCAAAGGCAAAGGGCGCAAAGGACGGGTCCATACCGCCACGCGCGCCCACATCCCAGAGGCAGAGCCGGCACTCAGCGAATGCGGGGGCGATTTCCGTACTAGCGAATAGATTGAGTTTCATGATTGACGCATCAGGTAATTCGGCGCATCGGCCGTGTAGCTCGCCATCTTAACCTGTATACAGGGATGACGTCATTTCAGATTCCGGAGCCCCGAATACCGCCCGTCGCGATCGACCGTATCCGTCCAGATTTTCTGCACAACAAGCCGCGCTTTAACAACCTGGTAACATCGGCCGGCGGCAATACGATCTACATATCCGGGCTGGTGGCTTCTACCGCCGACGGCGAACTTGTGAGTGTCGGAGATCTTGGAGCGCAGATGGCCTATATTTTTGACGCCAGGTCTTTGTCTTCGGCTTGCAGCTGGAGCACCGCCCCATAATCATGAAGGCAATGACCGACGAGTTCTATGGCGACATTGGATGGGCTTCCAGCAGCTGCGCAGGGGTTCAGGCCCTGCTAGTCAAAGGTGCGATGGTGGAGATTGACGTCACCGCCGTCGTGGACGATTAAGAGGGATCAATAAGGGAGAACCGAACAATGGCATTTTACGAGTTGCGGCAATACACGGTGCTGGAAGGCCAGATGGACAACTGGCTGAAGGTGATGCAGCAAGAGATTATTCCGTTTCAGGTTTCGAAGGGCATGGTAATCGCAGGCAGTTTCCGCGGCGAGGACGACGATTCGGTCTATGTCTGGATCCGGCGCTTTGAAAGCGAAGCCGAACGCGCACGCCTGTACGACGAAGTATATGGTAGCGATTACTGGAAAGACGACGTCAGCCCACGCCTGACCTCGATGCTGAACCGCGAAGCGATGTTGGTTACCCGCTTGATGCCGACGGAAATGTCGATCCTGCAATAACGTCTTTGGGTGTAAGACTATGACGAACACCAAGGGGCCGTTTCGGGCCGACCACGTTCGCAGTCTGCAGCGGCCGCAATCTCTGCTGGCCGCGCGCGAGGAATTCAAGGGAAGAAAAATCTCTGCCGACGGTCTTCGCGAGCGGGAAAACATTGCCATCGCGGGGGCAGTATGGGGTTGAGACGAGCCAACGCTTTATGGATGTAGCGCCCAGAATTCAGAATTCCCGCCTCGGCATTTTCCTGCTGTGCGCCGGGGTCGCGTTTTTCGGGTTCGGCGAAGCGTGCGTGAAAACGCTGGCCGCGGAATACGATATCCTGCAAGTCGTCTGGGCACGGTATGTGTTTCACGCGCTGGTGTTCCTGGCGATCTTTTCACGGTCGGGAATAATCAGCCAGATGAAAACGTCACGGCCGTTCCTTCACATCGCGCGTTCGATTACGCTCATGATCGGCACGGTCAGTTTCTTCACCGCATTGATATACCTGTCCCTGCCCGAAGCCGTCGCCATCAACTTCGTCGCCCCGCTGCTGGTCACGGCACTGTCGATTCCGTTTCTCGGTGAGAAAGTAGGCCCCCGCCGCTGGGCCGCCATTTTCGTCGGCTTCCTCGGAGTGCTGGTGATCATTCGTCCCGGGCTCGGGGTAATGCACTGGGCCGCTTTCCTGCCGCTGATCACCGCAATCAGTTATGCCGGGTACCAGATCATGACGCGCATCGCGGGTCGCACCGAAGACACCAAGACAAGCCTGTTCTGGACATCCACGGTTGGCGTGATCGTCATGTCATGCATCGTTCCTTTCGTTTGGAAAGCGCCGGACGCGACGGCCTGGGTGATTATGGTCGCCACCGGCGCGGTATTCGGATTCGGACATTATCTGCTGATCCGCGCTTTCGAGGTCGCCGCCGTGTCCACGTTATCACCGTTTCTGTACACCCAGATCATCTGGGTAACCATAATCAGCATCATCGTGTTCGATCAATTTCCCGACCAGTTTTCGATCTTAGGTGCTGCGATCGTGATCGGCAGCGGGCTGTATATCTGGCACCGGGAAACCCTAGAACGGAACGCTACATAATCACCGGCAGGTCATGGGATGGCTGGCGGGCGCCTGCCGCCGCAGCTTCCGGCGCCGCTGCCGCATCCCAGTCATCCGCCTTGTACCGGCCGCCGGTATGCCCATCGGACGCATCAGAACTCAGCCACAATATCGCCGGGTTCATGATATCAGGTGGTAGCGGCACCCGCTGCGACACGCCGGTCACCATTCGTGTATCCGTCGCCCCTCCAGGCAGCAGGACGTTCACCGTAACGCCCTGTTCCGCACTTTCTTTCGCCCAGGCAGCGCTCATTGCTTCCAGCGCCGCCTTCGAAGGTCCGTAGGGCGAATTCATCTCCCGTACCATCGACCGATCGCTGGTCGAGACGTTGACGATCCGCCCGAAGCCCTGCTCGGCCATGTACGCGCCGGCAACCGCGCTCATCTGGAAGGTTCCGATCACGTTCGTCGTCATGGTTTCGGCCCAGCGGGCACGATCGGTTTCCCAGAATGCCACCGGCCCGCCACCGGTGGTTTCGCGGACGTATGCAATCCCGCGCGCCGCATTGTTGACCAGACCCTGCAGGCCGCCAAACTCGGAAATGGCAAACCTAACCGTTCGTTCGCAATCGTCCAGGTCTCGAATATCAGCTTGCAGCGGCACTATATCGCCAGCAAGATCTTCAGCCAGCGAAACAGTATCCCGGAGCGATGCCGCATCCCGGGCCGCGGTCGCAACGACATTCGCACCCCGATCCGCCAATGCCAGTGCCAGATGGCGACCGATGCCTTGCCCGCCGCCAGTGACGATGACGGACCGGCCGGCTAGACACGGATAGGCGTCCGGTCCCTGCGGCCCCTCTGCTGGGGAGTGTTTCACCGGTTAATCCCCGTCGACGTGCTTTCCGGGCACCCAGCCGCTGTCCGAGAGATTGGACAGGCCGAACTCCAGCGGACGCGGTTCCAGGTCGGTCGCCATCGTGTCGTTCCAGCGGTTGAGCCAGCCGAAAAGGCACACGGCAGCTACCAGTTCGACAATCTGATCGTCGTCGAAATATTTGTGCAGTTCCTCCATGTCCTCGTTCGAAACTGCATTCGGGGACGTTCCCGCCCCCTGCGCCATGCGTAGCACGGCGCGCTCGGCATCGTCGAACAGATCGCTGGTCTCATATTCCCAAATCGCTGCGACTTTCTCCGGCGGCACGCCGTCCACCACGCTAGCAGTTTCGGCGGTGTGGGACGAACAGTACATACATCCGGCCGAGCGGCTCGCCATATAGCCCGCCATCCGCTTAAGCGGCAGCGGCGCCTTGCCCGGCACGCCAATCACCTCTCGCGCTAAACGGGTGAAGGCGCGTAGGATGCCAGGAGATCTACCCATGGCAAAAAAGCTGTTGGGGACGAAACCCAGCGCCTGTTCGGCGCGGCTGAAGACGTCCTCGAGACTAGGGGCGTCTTCACGACGGATAGGGGTTACGCGGACCATGGGCATTCTCCGTAGGATCGTTTCGTCCGGCATCATATTGTGGCGCGGCGTCCCGGTCACTGGTAATTGAGAACCACCAACCCGGGATCAAGCCATGACTAAATCCAGCGACCTACCATATTGCTTTCCACCGCACCCTAGCCCGCGCAAACCGTCCTATGCGCTGCCGCCGGGTTCCGTGGACACGCATTTTCATATTTTTGGCCCACCGGAGGTGTTCCCGTGGTCACCGCCGGAAAAACGCGTCTACACCCCGCCCGCAGCGCCACTGTCCCACTATCACCAGCTGATGGAACACGTTGGTATCTCGCGGGGTGTGGTGATCCAGCCGATGGCCCACGGCCATGACAATTCAGTGACCCTGGACGCCATCGCCCGGTCGGACGGGCACCTGATGGGCGTCGCCAAGGTGGACGATACGTTCAGTGACCGCGACCTGGAGACCTTGCATGCAGGGGGCATACGCGGCGTGCGTTTCAACATGATTGCGGAAAGCGGCGGCACCGGAAACCTGGATCTGATCGAAACAGTGGCCGGCCGGGTTCGAGATTTGGGCTGGTCGCTGACCATCCACACTAAGCCGGACGGTCTTTTGGAAAACGCCGACTGGCTGGCCGGGATGCGGTTGCCGACCATTATAGATCATTACGCGCGCGTCGATTTCGGAGACGGAGTAAATCAGCCTGCCTTCCAAAGGCTGGTCGATCTGCTGCGGGATAATGCCCATATCTGGGCCAAGATTTCCTGTATCGAGCGCTGTTCATCCACTGGACCGCCATATGCAGATGCACCGTTATTCGCACAGGCGCTGGTCGCCGCCGCGCCCGATCGCATTTTGTGGGGCACGGACTGGCCCCATTCACAGCGTTACAGCATCGGCGACCAATGCGATACCGGCGAACTGGTCGATACTATCCCGCAGCTTGTGCCCGACGAAAACGACCGGCATCGGATCCTTGTGGAAAACCCACTTCGGCTGTTCGATTTCAAAGGCTAGACGTGTTTGTGTAACGGAACTTCGGTCCGTTTTTAGCAACGCTGCTGCGAATGCCGTCCAACAATGTGCGGCGCGTGACCAACGATCACGGCAACGGCAAAGAACTGCCGTTCTGGGATGCGGGCGTCACGCTGAACTCTGAATATTCACCCGACCCCATTTCGCAGGCGATGGCCCCGGCCCCCTATATGGCGATGGCCCCGGCCCCC
>CEUM01137931.1_pt1 | contig 15904 bp, 21 predicted proteins | sample 356421 | NCBI WGS metagenome assembly CEUM01 (sample SAMEA2622716, study PRJEB7988) | marine metagenome | biome: marine biome (ENVO:00000447); feature: surface water layer (ENVO:00002042); material: "saline water (ENVO:00002010), including plankton (ENVO:xxxxxxxx)" | depth 5 m | reverse complement strand
CTTTTTTCAGAGCATTGGCTCAATAACACTCCGGGCGATCACAAACGCCCCAGGGTAATATCTTTATCGAGGCCTGTCCCTTCCTATCATCGGCTTGGGTTATTCGGCCTTTTCCAAAATCTCTCCGATCCTCTCTTCCAGCTGCGCAAGCTGTGACTTGCAAACGAGGTAATCGTCGGCCAAACTAAGCAGAAGAAAAGTTAGCGCCTTTTCCTTACTTAGATCACCAGCCCCGGAAGTCAATTCACCGTACTTTGTTTCCAAGTACTCTTGGGCAGCTTCAATGCGTTCACTTTTCGCATCTGTCTTAAAGGAGATGTCTAATCCGAACAGGTTCAGCGTATATCGTGGCATCGCAACCTGCTGTTATTCCAGTTCACTTTGGACCTTATCCAAAAGAGTATCGATGCGAGATTCAATATCGCGTCGAGTCTGTTTTTCGGATTCGACCTGCTCCTTCAAGCGCTGGTTTTCTTCCTTCAACTCATTGATTTTATGTAACAACCCGTTGAATTTTTCTTCGAGTCGGTCAACAATTTCCATACCTTGTATGTATCCTCGTGCTTGTGAAAAATCAATCGGATTTTTTCAACCGTTTATTCAAATTAATCTGCTTGCCGCGTGCAATTCCAGCCCCTTCATCAGGCACATCCTTGGTGATGGTGGACCCGGCTCCGACAAGAGCATCCTTGCCGATGGAAACAGGTGCTACCAATGCTGAATTGGAACCAATAAAAGCCCCGGAACCGATGACGGTCTTGAACTTGTTCTTCCCGTCATAGTTGCAGGTGATGGTACCGGCGCCGATATTTGCTCCAGCCCCGACGTCCGTGTCTCCGAGATAGGTCAGATGACTTGCTTTGGCGCCTTCGCCCAGCACTGCCTTCTTCATCTCAACAAAGTTGCCTACCCGTGCGTCACGCTTGAGTTCAGCTCCCGGGCGCAAGCGCGCATAGGGGCCAACCGTGGCTCCCGATCCAACCACGGCCTTCTCAATGTGACAAAACTGTTTGACTTCGCAACCGGACTCAAAAACGGAATCAGTGATGTAGTTGTATGATCCAAGCCGCGCTCCGGCCTTGACCACTGATTCGCCGTAAATTTCGCAATGACCGAAGATCTCTACCCCCGGCTCAACTGTCACCTGCGGCCCGATGATAACGGTACCGGGGTTATGCACCAGCACGCCCTTGTCTATCAATGCTTCCACGATCTTGTGGCGCAAGGTATTCTCTGCTGCAACCAGTTCACGCGGACTGTTGATACCCATCAGGCTGACGTCATCGCCGCACAGAACTCCGTGTACGCTCAGTCCTTTTTCAACGGCCAGTGAGACCAAGTCCGTGATGTAGTATTCACCGCTGGCGTTCTCATTCCTCAGTTCATCCAGAAGCGCTTCCATGGTTTCGACCCTGAGCAGATAGATTCCGGCGTTCACTTCGCCCGAAACCGGACCATGGACGCTCTCATCATAATCCTTGGCTTCAACAACGGCATTGATGGCGCGTTTGTTGTCACGCACTATCCGACCGAAAGAGCCAGGCTCAGGCGGTGTAATCGTCATGAACGCCAGATCACAGCGACCGGCAACTTCGGCAAGGCGCTGGAGCGCTTCCGTGGTCACCAGCGGCGTATCTCCGTTGATAACCATGCAATATGGCGCTCCGGTTTTCTTGACGGCATCCCATGCGACCTGCAAGGCATGCCCGGTGCCAAGCTGCTCTTCCTGCACCACAAACGAGTCGCACTTCTCCGGGAAGGCTTCTCTGACCATATCCGCAGCGTGACCGATCACGGTCAGCACGTTGTCCTGCATGATGGGATCAAGGGCGCTATATACATAATGGAGCATGGGCTCGTTCAAAAGCGTCTGCAATACTTTCGGTTTGGCCGAATGCATTCGAGTACCCTTGCCAGCGGCAAGGACAACGGCGGCGATGGAAGTGTCGGTCATAACTATATCTCCCGGACAATAAATTCTCTATGAAACAAACTAGCTGGAAATTACCTGTTTGAAGCGGATTGGGCAAGTATCCCGCCCGAAAAAGACGAAACGGCTATCTCAAGCCGATAATCCCGCGTTGACCGATGGTTTTGATAAATGCGGTGACGCTCAACTCGGCCTCGCGAAGCTGCACCCCATACTTTTCGACAAACGCTTCAGCAATATTTCGAACGGAATGCTCACCGTCAATACGTTCCCACACAAATGTGCCCATCTCATCCAGTTCCACCTGCTTGATCATGGGTCGCTTGTCCCACATGCCGACCTTTTCGGCCAGACGACCAAACCACGGCTTCACTGCCAACGGATAGGAAAGTCGAAGCAGTCCGCCGTCCATGGTCGTTTCTTTGACCTCGGTATTACGCACCGGGACCATATCAAGGGCCTGTGAACGGCTGATGACAGGATGAACTTTTTTCTTAAACAATCCCATAGGACTCGCATATTCCGTTAAATTGATCAGCGGGTGCGGCAATGCTCCCACGAGCATGCACTCCGAGCACAGTATTCTCGTCATCGACAATCCAGACTCGACCTCGATTATACACCTCACGCCGCAAAATCCGACGGAGCAATGAGGTCTTCTCTACCACATCCCACATGACTTTCTTCTCCCCGCTCTCAATACCGTTTCCTGACTTTGGAGCGCCGTCCATATTGTCTGTCACCCAAGCTTCAATGCTTGTGCCCTTGAGAAAAACAGAGGCCGGAGCGTATCGATCAAAGACAAGCGACACTCCCTTCCCTTTTCCCGGGGGCAGGCGTTCACCTTTCTTCGTTGCAGGGAGCCAGTACGAAACTCGATAATGTCCGGGCTTAAAGGAAAAGGTGTCCAAGACGAAGTTGGATGGGATCCGCGCTGTCAGTCCAAACATGGTCCAGGGAACAGTCTTGCCGTTCGTGTGATCTCGAAAGGAGGACAGCACCTCTGAGGCGATATCCAGATCATGCTGACCTCGAATGAAAAACTGCGCGAGAACAGCCAGTCCCGTGGCTGGATTGTGGAGCATTGCGCCCATGCCATCATGGCCCGGGCCTTTCCAGAAAAAGCTCCCTGCCAGCAAACCGGTTTGCTCCAGCTTCCCAACAGCTTGCGCCCAAGATTTCGGGGTTTCACTCTCAGGCAGCGGACGCATCTCAGCGCCTTTGTTGCCTTTGGAAAGACGTTTCAGGTGTTTCTTGAAAGAAAAGGAACCATGCACTACCCGCCACTTCAATTCACATAACGGCATGTCCCCACGGGCCAAGACAAAGCCGTCCCGCTCAAGAGCGGACGGCTCCCAGTCCTCCGGCGTTGTCAAACCAACACCGTTCCAGCAAAGAGTACTCATCTTAACGGGCTACGAAATCGTCGAGATCACGTACCTTCTTGTTCCTATGCTTACCCATGCGCCGCTCTTCATCGTCACGCTGCTTCATATAGCAACGGTACTCATTTTCCATGACAGAATCATAGGTCATCTTGATGGAAACTCCAGGGCGCATTTCAGCCTTTTTACTCCACATAAGCAAAATACTCATGCGCTCATCGCCTCGTGTGAAGACCCATTTCCACGCTATGATATTACGAAACGTATCGCCTTCATAACTGTCCGGCTTACCATACGCTTTCTCATATTTCTTATACAACTTGTCAAAAAAGTGCTGACTGCGGTCATGGAATTTGATCTTCACCCGCATGAGCATATCGACATCGTCACAATTAGCATAGGTCAGGCTCCCTCCCCGTACGCCGGGAATGGCACCAGGAATGAAATGCACTTCCTTGAGAAACGGCATATCCGGTATAGGGGTCGCTTCTCCTGTTTCACAGTATTTTTGGTGATTACCCATATGCTCACCAAGGGTCAGACCGGCAATAGTCGTAGGGAACGGCCCTGCGAACGCAGTCGAAACCATAAGAGCGAGTACCACCAGTACGATCATGCTAATTTTTTTCATTGTAGCAACTACCTCGTTGAAAGACTTGTCGGTTTTTCTCGTAACACTTATGGTAAAAGAGAATTCTCTTGTTGGCAAAGAGATTAGTAACCCGCAGGAGCAGCATGCGACCTCTTTTCGACCTCCGCGCATTGGCATATGCCGTTTTCACCGTACTCGGCGGAGCCGTGTACGGCGGCCAGGTCTGACCACTCATGGTACAGCTCCCGGTCTGGGAGCTCGGGCTCATCATTCTCCTTCCCATGGCAGGGGTCTATCTGCTGCGTCCTTTTGCCATAGCCCGATATGTTGAATGCGCACCACCGATACAACAATCTTTCCGGCAATTCCGAGTCGAACTGGCCTTGTACTTTGCAGCAGGAATCATCATGGCTTTTCTCCTGCTGTTCATGCACAGTTTCCCGCTGCTCGAAAGTGGTTTCAAGCTCGTCCTGGGCATATTCACTGTGGGACTGTTCGCTGCTCTCGACATTGCCCTTGCCCGCGAACGGCAAGTCATTCGCATGGCTCTTTCCGGCAGCGGACCTTTCGAGCCACCCAGCCGCTTCAGCCCCTTGACGCGCCGCTTCTCGCTGGTCGCAACACTGATCCTGCTTCTGATTACCGGCATTATGCTTCTGGTGATTATCCGCGATGTTCACTGGCTCGCCGAACAGGATCTGACCATAGCGTCCGTTGATGAGCTTGGGCGGTCCGTGCTGCTTGAAATCATCTTTGTGATGGGCTTCCTGCTCCTCATGATCATCAACCTGATCTTCTCGTATGCACGCAATCTCCGTATCCTTTTCGACAACGAGACCAGTGTGCTGGAAAGCGTGACCGACGGCGACCTCTCCCGTCAGGTGCCGGTGACCACCAGTGACGAAATGGGCGTTATCGCCGGGCATACCAACACGATGATCCGCTCCCTTCGTGACAGCCAGCGCATGCGCGAGGGGCTGCGCATTGCCCATGAGGTGCAGCAGCATTTTCTTCCCAAGCAGACCCTGCCCATAGAAGGCGTCGACATTGCAGGCACAGCCTCTTTTTCCGATGAGACCGGTGGTGATTTTTACGATTATATCGAGTGCGAGCGTCCGGACTGCCAATTGGTGACCGTTGCGGTGGGCGATGTTTCCGGCCACGGCATAGGCGCTGCCCTGCTCATGGCCGAAGGGCGCGCACTGATCCGACAATCCACCAGTTCACCCGGATCGCCTGCGCAAAACGTGGGGACCGCCAACATGCACCTTGCCCGGGACGTTGAGGGGACCGGCCGTTTCATGACCCTGTTTTACATTGTCCTTGATCCTGTGACCAAGCACATGACCTGGGTTAATGCCGGCCATCAGCCGCCTCTTTTCTACGACCGATCAACCGACACGTTCACAGAGCTCAAGGGCAACGATATCCCACTCGGCGTCATCGACGACTGGCTGTTTCACGAAAACTACCATTCGCTTCCTTCATCTGATCAGGTCATACTCGTTGGCACGGATGGGATATGGGAGGCAATCAGTCCGGATGGCGAGATGTTCGGACCTGCTCGAATCAAGCAGGTTATTCGTGAACACGCCGACCAACCCGCCGAGCGCATAGTGCAGGCTCTTGAAGACAGAGTTCACCACTTCGCAGGCAGGCGCTCCCAGCGCGACGACGTGACGCTCGTTGTCATCAAGGGCAAGTAGCCTTTTGCCCGAAAAGATGCATTTCTTGACCTAGATCAAGGATTTTCACCCAAGCTTGTCATAAAAGAGACTCAAGACGATCAGCCAAAACCGTCTGACACACTCTGTGACAACCATCAACCGTCACACCTCCATAAACCTGAGCGCCCGCCTGTACAACAGGCGGGCGCTCAGGTTTATGGCACCATGAATGAGGTTCTACTGGATTGTTGTCCTGAAACATTTTATTTCATCTCCATGGCTACCCAAGCAATCACACAAGACGCTGTAATCAACGCTGCGCGCAAGCTCGGTCGCTCACTAAACAATGAGCAGGCTGACTTTTTGCGCACCTATCTCGATCAGCTCATCAAATGGAACAGGAAGATGAATCTGGTCGGCAAATCCTCGTGGCAGCAGGTTTTCGACACGCTGATCGTCGACTCGCTGTTTCTTGCTGATTTTCTGGACGGGCTTCCACTTGAAGACCAACCGCTGACACTCGATCTCGGAGCCGGAGCTGGCTTGCCTGGCATTCCCCTTCGCTCCATCTGGCAGGATGGCGTCTACTGGCTGGTGGAAGTGCGCGAAAAACGTTCGCTCTTCATGCGTTCCGTTCTTGGTCGGATGGGACTGGCCAACACGCATGTTTTTCATGGCCGGGCCGAAGATGCACTCACACGACTGGCCGAGTCCGGGCATAGTGCAACAGCCGACCTCATCCTCAGCCGCGCGTTCATGCCATGGCGCAAACTTCTCGACTTCACCCGTCCCATGCTCAGAGATGGCGGCATTATCGTCATCCTTGCCAATGACCCGCAACCTGCGGATTCCGACATTCCCGATGGATGGAAGTTGGCTGATGTGGCCAGCTACCCGGCAGCACGTGATGAACGATACTTCTGGTCACTGATTAAATCCTGACGATCCGACCAACAGTTCCAAAAATAAAAGCCGGATGATCCATATGGATCATCCGGCTTTACTATCTTGTGAATCGCCGTCTAGATGACTTTGTTCAGCGGGTATTCAATGATGCCCTCTGCACCAAACTCCACCAGACGAGGAATGAGGTCGCGAACAACGGTCTCTTCAACCATGATCTCGACCGAGAGCCAGTTGTGGTCCTGCAGTTCCGCCACGGTCGGGGAATTGAGGGACGGCAGGGAGCCGTTGAGGGCTTCGAGCTTGTCCTTGGGCAGGTTCATTTTCAAACCAACCATCTTTTCGGCCTTGAGTGCACCCTGCAACAGCATGTTGATTTCCTGAATGAGCTTGCGCTTTTTCGGATCTTCCCATGCTTCCTTGTTGGCGATGAGCTGCGTATTGGTCTGCATTAACTCAGCGATGATGCGCAACCCGTTGGCGCGAATGGTCGTACCGGTTTCGGTGATCTCCACGACAGCGTCACACAGGTCTTCGACAACCTTGGCCTCGGTGGTGCCCCAGGAAAAGGTGACATCCACGTTGACTCCAATGGACTTGAAATATTCCTTGGTGAAACCGACCAGCTCGGTGGCGATTTTCTTACCTTCAAGGTCTTCAGGGCGCTTGTAAGGGGAATCCCCTTTGACGCACAGGACCCAGCGGGCTTTGCGATTGGAGACCTTGGAGTAGATGAGGTCGTCAACCACAACAACGTCGGATTTGTTTTCCTTGATCCAGTCCATGCCGGTCAGGCCGACATCAAAGGTGCCGTTCTCGACGTACATGGACATTTCCTGTGCACGGGCAAGGGAGCATTTTATGCGATCATCGTCGATATCCGGAAAGTAGTTGCGATTGTGCAGCTTGATTTTCCAGCCTGCCTTGGCAAACAGTTTGAGAGTTGCATCCTGCAGGGAACCTTTGGGGACACCAAGACGGAGAAATTGTTCAGACATTATTTATATACCTCTTTCGGGTCGAAGACGAGCGGGGAACATTCGGTCACCTCACCGTCCTTCATTTCACGATAAAAACATGAGCGATAGCCTTTGTGACAGGCTGCGCCGCCAATCTGGTCGATGAGAAGCACCAAGGTGTCGTCGTCGCAATCAATGCGGATGGACTTCACCTTCTGCGTATGGCTCGAGGTACCGCCCTTATGCCATAACGTGTTGCGGCTGCGGCTCCAGTAATGAGCCTCACCGGTTTCCAGGGTCTTATCCCATGCTTCTTCATTCATGTAGGCCATCATCAGGACTTCGCCGGTTTCGGCGTCCTGTGCAATGGCAGGGACGAGTCCGTCCATTTTTTCAAAATCCGGTCTGATCATCGCGGTACCTCATATCAGATGATTTTTCCGACCCGGGATTGGGTCGGGGAGCATACATAGCGGATGGTCGTGACAAACGCAACTCTGCAACTCCAACGTAACCCAATCTTCATGCGGCTAATCCAGCATTGATCACCCTTTGGGAAAAGCTGATGGTCTCTACTCTGTGCTCAGGACCTGGTATCCATTTTGTGCAACAACCTACGCGAATATATCGATATCGACGACTTGTTCAGTGCTGATCCAAGGCTGTTTACTCATTCAAGGAGTGCCCCTTTTCGCAACTAAAGAGACTTATCAAAAAAAAGACCGCCTTGTCAGCGGTCTCTTCATTATATTCCAGCCAATTTACGCGCTTTTTGCGCAAGTTCCCTGAATCCGTCCATGGGTTCCTTCGTCATTCGCCACGAGGATTGGGAACGAAGCGATTCAGTGGAAAGCACACTGTTTCGTATGAATTCTCCACTCACAGGGATGTATTTTGTTCTCAGACCCGATCCACCATAAAAGGATTCGAGCGCATTGATGACTTCCGTGGTGCTGTACCCCAGCTCTGACCCGACATTCCAAACTACATGGGGAAGTTCTGTTCGAATCGCCTCTATGGTTGCTGCAGCAACATCATCAACATGAACATAGTCGCGCACGGTCTCACCATTATGGAACACCGACAACACATCGCCATTCATCAGGCATTGCAGACAACTGCTGACAACACCTTTTGATCGACCGGTTAACGACTCGTCCCCGTAAATATTGGCGGGGCGAATAATGGCCGTCTGAATGGAGGATGCATCTTCGAGATCGAACAACACATCTTCCATACCCTTTTTCTCCATGCCGTAGTCATCAAGCGGGTTGCGGATCTGTGTCTCTTCGACCGGCAGCAAAAGCGGCTCGCCATAGACGGCGCCACCAGAAGATATGAACACGATCTTCCTTACGGCACTCCCCTCAATCCCGTGAACAAAATCTCGGAAAGCTGTGGTGTTAACGCCCTGCGCCGCGCTTCGGTCATGAATGAACCAGACAACCGTGTCGCAATCCTTGACGCTATCGGCCATGGCATGCACGTCCAGCCCATCAATGGCGATATGGGAAACACGAGCATCATCTAACGGCACACCGGAGGAATCCGGCCTGTGCGTGATGAGGATATCCGCGTCACCGGCGGCAAGAAGCATACGCGCTGTAGCCTCTCCAAGAGGAGACAAGCCGCCGATGAGCGCGATGCTGGATGATGTATTAGTGGGCTTCATGTAATTTGCAATGCCTTGATACTTGGGAAAATCTCTGTCGCTGCAGGAGAGGACTACTTATATACTTTATACAAACTTGGCAACATCGCGACGTTTACCTTCGTTCACCAAACAAAAAGCCCGGATTAACCGGGCTTTTTGCAAAATGGATAAGGGATCGAACAAACCATCTAACAATCGTGAAAATCCTTGTTGATGTAAAAACAGAGATCGAACAGGTTCTGCACCATCTCATCTACGAGTTCTTCCGAGTCGTTCTCTCCGTTCTCAACACTCATCGTTTTGTTGACGATCTTGGAAAACAACATGCCGATGAGTTGATCATCGTACATCGTCCAATACTTGCTCCCTGACGGAAACTTCTTATCAAATCCGTGATAATACATATTTTCTACCGTCCCTGGTAATATGTGTTGTTGGCTGGCTACACAATCTATCGGACCTTTCAAAGAATCCCTTAAGGGACAAAAAAGACCAATGTCGGATTTTTTCCAGAAGAGGGTTCAATCAATCATCTTTTCATTATTTAGATAATAATGACATTTCGTTGGCATAAAGTTACCTTACTGTAACACGAACTTAACACGCAGTAGGCTATAGCAGTCCGTAACAATCTATTCCACCAAGGAGATTCTACCGTGTCTGCACAGAAAATTCTGGTCATTGAAGACCATAAAGACACTCGAGAGCTACTGAAATACAATCTGACGTCCGCTGGGTTTGATGTAGGCACAGCAGAAGATGGTCAAAGCGGCCTGAATCTGGCTGCTGCCTTCAAGCCGGACATCGTACTGCTTGACCTCATGATGCCGGGGATGGATGGACTGGAAACATGCAGACAATTGAAGTCTGACGTGAGCCTTGCGCGCATCCCGGTCATTATGCTCACAGCCAAGGGCGAGGAAGTCGATAAAATTGTCGGGCTGGAACTCGGAGCCGATGATTATGTAGTCAAACCATTCTCGCCACGCGAACTTGTACTGCGCATCAAGGCGATCCTGCGTCGCTCAGGTTCACCACAGCCAGACTCACCCAAACAGTGGGAACGTGATGGGTTATCTGTTGATTTTGAAGCACACCGACTTTCCGTCGACGGAGAAGAAATTCCTCTGACAGCCACGGAATTCAAACTGCTGACCGTGCTGGTTTCCGGCGCTGGCAAAGTCCAGACAAGAGACAACCTTCTGGACACTGTCTGGGATACCCATTTTGAGGGATACTCGCGCACAGTGGATACCCATGTTCGTCGACTGCGCCAAAAGCTGGGGCCATACGCCAAACTCATTGAGACAGTGCGAGGAGTTGGCTACCGCTTTAAAGCCTGATGCGTACTTACTTTACAAGTAAAAAAGCCGCCCATTTTTTTGGACGGCTTTTTTTTGAACCAATTTCTTCGACTTTCCACGGTTCTCACTAGACCAAATGACTCAATATATGAAATGAGTTCATTCTCTTGCCCCCATATAAGATAGACAGTTCTAATAAAAAACCGCCTATTCATAGACAAAATCAATAGCATAACACATAAAAATACAGCGAGCCACATCCATGTCTCGCCGTCAAAGATGTCAGCGATCGATTAATCGTTGCCTAGCGTGATCTGAAATGCAATTGCGTATAAGTGATCAAAGAAGTCGACGTATTCGACAGGGATATGCGCGGGTACATTGATTCGGGCAGGTGCAAAGTTGATAATGCCACGAATGTTTGCATCAACCAGATGGTTAGCTGCGCGCTGAGCACGGTCGGGTGGTGTGGTGATGATACCTATTTCAAGGCCCATCTCGGGAGCCTGCTCTTTCAGGTGGGTGGGACATACGATCTCGAGATTTTCAAATTCACGCCCGATCTTGTCAGGGTCGCAATCGAATGCAGCGGCAATTTTGAATCCCCGCTTCTCGAAATCATGATGACGCAGCAAAGCCGTACCCATGTTTCCAACACCGATCAACGCACATTTCCACACTCTATCGATTCCGAGTGATTGCTTGATGGACGTGATCAGTTCCTGAACATAATATCCGACACCACGCACTCCGAATTCACCAAAATACGCAAGGTCCTTGCGAATCTGGGACGAGTTTACCGAGCAAGCGCGAGCAAGCTTCTCAGAAGAGATAACGTCATTACCGTCACGAAGCAGGTTTTCAAGAACCTGGATATACACGGCGAGGCGCCCGATGGTGGCTTTTGGGATATGTTCGCTTTTCATGCCTTATTAATCTCTTGAGGCGTCAAAACAACGCCATCCATGTGAAAATTTTAACAATCTACGGGTTTAAAAAGGGAGGCCGGAGCCTCCCTCTATAAGCTTCTTGGTAGTCTGAAACTAGACGACGAAGAGGAGGATCAGGTTAACAACCAGAGCGTAAATAGCCAGGGACTCGATGAATGCCAGGCCGAGAATCAAGGTGGTGGACAGCTGTCCGCCAGCTTCGGGGTTACGAGCGATACCTTCACAAGCGCCCTTGACGCCCATGCCCTGACCGATGCCGCAGAGACCAGCAGCGATGCCCATGCCGATTGCAGTAGCGTAAGCTTTAGCGGACATGACACCTGCGTCGCCAGCAGCGAAAGCAGTGGAAGCAACCATAACCATAGCCAGGGTGGTGAACAGAATCTTAGCGATTTTCATTTTGAATCCTCCGAATGGAATCATTTAATATTGTTTTGGTCCAAGGACCATTTCCCCAAAGTTGAAACGTACCGATCTAGTGAGCGTGTTCGATGGAACCCTGCAGGTAGAGCATCGTCAGCATGAAGAAAATGAATGCCTGGATGGTCTTAGCAAGAACGAACAGGAAGTACATCGGCAGAGAGCCCAGGATCGGCGCCAGGAAGAACATCAGGATAAGGACAATTTCCTCACCGCGGATGTTACCGAAAAGACGCAGAGTCAGGCTGAGCGGACGTGCCATGTGAGAGATCGGCTCAAGGATCAGCATGAGCGGAGCCAGAAAGCTGACCGGACCCATGAAGTGCTTGATGTAGCCGGCGCCCCATTTTTTGATACCCACGAAGTTGTAGAACAGGAACACGATGATCGCCATGGAGGCGGGAGTGTTGATGTTCGCGGTAGGAGCATCACAGCCTGGGACCAGGCCGATGTAGTTCATCACGAGGATGAACAAGAAGATGGTACACAGCAGCGGCATGAACTGACGGCCTTCCTGGCCGAGGTTGGAGACAGTGAAGTCTTCCAGACCGCCGATAATGGTCTCAAACAGGTTTTGCAACCCGCCGGGAACCATCTGCAATCGGCCACGAACAATAAAACCGAGTGTGAAAAGAATACCCATTGCCAACCACATGTACAGCACGTGGTTGATTGATGCGACGCCAAGAGCCTGTTCCATGCTGGCACCCCAGTGCCCGATGGATTTGACCATGTCAGCGTACAGAAGAGGATGCGGAAGTCCGCCTGCGAAACCCATATCCAAGCCTCCTTAAAAATCTAGGCCTTTTTGTTCCCCATCAGCATCAGGCCTGTCACCGTAAGATTAAGCGGAACGGTGCCGATACCTGAAATCAACCCCCAGTGGGGAACACGTTCGACTCCTAGCAACCAATACAGGGCCAGCCCGCTCAGAGTCATCTTCACCATGAATATTACAAACAGTTTGAATGGTCCGCCCTTCGGCTCGTGCACAATACTCTGGACTATGCGGGCGAGCGCCCAGAAATTGACGAGAGCGAGTAACGCTCCTGCCGAAAAAGCAAAGGACCACCGGGAAAACAATGTTACCAGCACGATCACTAGAGAGGTCCCCAGCGATACGTAAATCTGATTGCGGATGATGATACGCGTATCAGTCTGATCAAACCCCATCTTCACAAGGAGGGGCTCAATTTTCCGATTAATCATCTCCAGCACTCTTTTCACCTTCCTGTTTCAAAGAACCGTGTTGCTGTTCTTCCTGACGTCGTTGCAATTTTCTGAAATCTTCCCAAACCATTTTAAACCCAGCCATGACCCCTAGCACAAAGAAGATCATGATCAGATACGGCTTGGTACCGAAGTAATCGTCCAGAAAATACCCCAAAGTCAAACCGACGATGATGGCTGACACAATGTGCAGCCCCATCGTGCTGGCGGTTCCACCGACCTGCACGATATTTTTCCAACGTCCATCACTTGAAAAGAACATAGTCACACCCTCGTGAAGATTTTGATTACCAGCTCCGGGAATCCACTGGCAAACACAGCAATTAGTGCAATCCTTCACAAGTGGAGGAGAAGTAACACACTGAGTGTTTTCTCGTCAATGCGTTTCTGACATATTCGTGCTTTTTTTCCCAAAGTTTTCCGATGGGCAGAAACGCCCGCCATTATTGGAATTGCGCTAATCGGAAAAGAAAAAGGGAGGCGAGAAAACGCCCCCCTTTGAACATGCGCTCACAAGAGTATTTTTACTACTCGGGATCGCTGACGTCAACGACCTTGACCAGGAACTCCTTGACGTTGCCAGGTGGGTCGAAGAACACGGCCATGAACGGCGTGGATGACCCCGGCCTGAGGAACATATTGTTGGAAAGGATACCAACATCGCTGGCCAATCCTTCCTCAATTTCCTTGCGGGTCTGAACCTGCAACTGGAATTGAGAAAGCACGTTGCCGCACAGGAAGGCCTGGGAGGTCAGCACGTTGCCACTGGCATCATACAATACAACTTCGACCTTAATGCGCTCTTTCGGCTCGGAAAATTTATTTACCGCTTTGCCGTCCACGATGAAGAGATTGCCTGTCTTCTCGTTAGCCACGTAGTACTGTCGAACATTCTTGAGTTCGATGTTTCGGACGCGGTCTTCCGGAGATTCACCAGGCGCGGCAGGTTCATCACCACCGGTCTCTTCCATGAACATCTTGCCGACGTACGGAACATTCTTGAGGTATTGGCCGATATCCATGCTGGTCATGGCCCAGTAGACGCCGCCACCCAAGCAGAGAAGAGTTACGACCAGAATGATAAGGCAGCCCATTGATTTGCTGCTTTTCTTCTTCTCAGGCTTCTCATCGAACTGCTTGTCCAGCTCGAAGTCAGTCTCACCCGGAAGAATCGGCTCATCCTCTTCCTTTTCATCCGCCAACGAGGAATCCAGGTCTTCATCGGACGTCGGCTTCTTGAGGAACAGGTCGGATTCATCGTCTTCCAAATCATCCGATACGTCCTCGCTCTCTTCTCCCAACTCATCATCGAATGCATCTTCGGATTCGTCGTCGTCAAAGAGTTCGTCGTCATCACCGAACAGTGAATCCACATTCTCTGCGGCTTCTTCATCTATCCCCGTGGGAGCAGGGCCTTCTTCGGGTTCGGGGCGATCATCCACGTCATCGAAAAGATCATCGACACCGGGCATATCATCAGAGGCATCGGATTCGGTGGTCTCCGGTCCGAACTCCTCTTCAACAGCCCCCATAGCCTCTTCAACAGCGTCTGCTTCCGGCTCAGGTGTGTCCTCTTCGAACATATCATCCGGGAGGCCACCCAACTCGTCTTCAGCCGCAGCGTCGTCAGCTTGGTCTTCGTCGCTATCTGTGGATTGGGGGATTTCTTCGTCACCTGCCGGGGATTGTCCGGCCGCGACTTCATCGAATGTAGCGTCAAAATCATCACCGGCCCCGGCTTCCGGAGCTGGAGAGTCATTCTCCAACAGGCTTTCCACTTCTTCTTCAGGTGATGCCGGCGGCAGACCGGCCTTGAAGACGTGGGCGCATTTGGAGCATTTGACCTTGGCTCCGCCCGGCGGCACTTTGTCGTCGGGGAGATTGTACCTTGTGGTGCAGTTTGGGCAGGTGACGATCATACAGCTATCTCCAATTATCCTTATTCTGTGGACAATTCGTAAATTCCATCAAGCTCTCTATAGCGCTCTGCATAGTCCAGGCCGTACCCGACGATGAACCCATCTTCGAGCTTGAACCCCGAGAAATCAACAGTGATCTGCTTTTCTCGTCGCTCATGCTTATCAATAAGTGAGCAGATTTTCAAACTCTTCGGCTTTCTCATCCTCAAAACATTCAAAAGAAAGTCCATGGAGTGGCCGGTATCGACGATATCTTCGATGACCAGCACATCCTTGTCTTCGATGGATATCTCCAGATCCTTGGAGAAAACGATGTCATCACCGCGGGATGTCGCCGTGCCGTAGCTGGCAAGACGGACAAAATCCACTTCGATGTCGCGATCGATTTTACGAATGATATCAGAGAAAAAGAGAAAAGCGCCTTTGAGGACGCAAATACAAACCAACGGCTCGTCGCCGTCATAGCTTGTGGTTATTTCCTTGCCGAGAGATTCGACGCGTTCCGCGATCTGTTCGGCAGTAATGAAAGGGGTGAGTTTATGTCCCATCTTCGTACACCAGAGTGTCTCGGTTAAAGGTTGAGTACCATTGCCACTTCGTTACAGTGGTCTGGGAATCGGGGACAGTTCATGCAATCGATGAACACTTTTTGATTGAGTTTCTCCATCCCCTCTTCGACAAAGCCCAGATGGGCAAAAAAGCCTGTCTGCTCGGTCAGGGTATATACCTCGTATATGCCCAGGGTCACGGCTTCGCTAAGACATGCCTCAACGAGCTTGCGACCGAGTTTTTTCCCTCGATGCTCCGGCAAGACCACAAGAGAACGGATCTCTGCAAGGTTGTCCCATATGATGTTCAGGGCGCAACACCCTATAACCTCATCACCCTCAACGACTACAAAAAAGTCTCTGAGGTGAGAATACAACTGACTGAACGAACGCGGCAACACCAGCCCATCATGCTCCTTCGTAAGAAGAAGCAGGCTGTGTAT
>CEUM01035886.1_pt1 | contig 15920 bp, 9 predicted proteins | sample 356421 | NCBI WGS metagenome assembly CEUM01 (sample SAMEA2622716, study PRJEB7988) | marine metagenome | biome: marine biome (ENVO:00000447); feature: surface water layer (ENVO:00002042); material: "saline water (ENVO:00002010), including plankton (ENVO:xxxxxxxx)" | depth 5 m | reverse complement strand
AGCTGAGGAGGAATTCACGATGGCCGACGAAGAGCTGAAGTTCGCCAAAGGCGATCTGGCCAGCGTCATGGCGGCTCATCCGCACGTTGCGGAATGGGTGCGCGACTTCGAAGCGCGGTACGGCTCAAGGCCCACCTACTACGGCCCCTTGGACCGTGACGCCAAGAAGCAGCGTCCGCTGAACCTCATCTACATCACCAAGGAACCCATCTTCGTCCACATCTACGAACCAAGTGACGACGAGGACGATGCCGGTCAAATCCTCTGGATCGGTCTCGAGCCGCAACTCACCGAAGAGGAAGAGAACATCCGGCGTGAACTCGTGGAAGTCCTCCTGCAGGAAGCCCCAGCCGCGCCGAACTTCACCACTGACGATGAATTCGAAGGCATCCTTTCCCAGATGATCGACCGCTACACGGTGCTCCGTCAGGACCTGCCTGTTGGCCCCCGCCGCCAGGGCCGCATGTGGGACATCCTCGGCCTTGAGGACAAGCGTCTCGCCGTTGACGAAGCACAGCGCCAGCGCCTCCGTTACATCATCATCCGCGACCTCATCCGCAACGGACCCTTGGAGCCGCTGCTGTCCGACGAGATGCTGGAAGACATTCACTCGGTGGGTCTGAAGTACATCCACATGGACCACAAGGTGTTCGGGATGGTCACCTCGAACATCCGCTTCCGTGAGCGCGAGGTGCTTGCTCGCTACCTGAGGGCCATGTCCGAGCGCATCGGCCGACCGGTGTCCGACAACAAGCCCATCATCGACGGAGCCCTGCTCGACGGCTCCCGTATCAACATCATTTTCTCAGACGACGTGTCCATGCTCGGGCCGTCGTTCACCATCCGTAAGTTCGCTGAGGAGACGATTTCGATCGTCCAGCTCATCAAGTGGGGCACGATGAGCGCTCAAGTGGCGGCGTACGTCTGGATTTGCCTCGAATACGGCATGTCCGTGCTGGTGTCCGGTGAGACCGCGTCCGGGAAGACCACGACGCTGAACGCCATCCTCCCCTTCATCGACCACAACGTGAAGATCTACTCCGCTGAGGACACGCCTGAAGTCAAGGTCAGCCACAAGATTTGGCAGCGCCTCGTGACGCGTGACTCGAAGAACGAGGACAGCCGTGTCGAAATGTTCGACCTGCTCAAGGCCGCCCTGCGAAGCCGTCCTCGTTACATCATCATTGGTGAGATCCGAGGTGTGGAAGGCGCCACCGCCTTCCAGGCCATGCAGACGGGTCACCCCGTCATCGCCACCTTCCACGCATCGTCCATCGTCAAGATGATTCAGCGTTTCACCGGTGACCCGATCAACGTCCCCATTCGTTTCTTTGACAACCTCAACTTCGCGCTCTTCCAAGAAGTGGTCGAGGCGCCGGGTGGCGGCATCGCCCGTCGCATCACGGGTGTGGACGAGGTCATCGGCTACAACAAGCACAGCGACGGTGTGCTGACCCGTGGCATGTTCGAGTGGGATCCCGTCAAGGACAAGCACTACTTCCGCGGTATGTTCCAATCGCACTTGCTTGAGAACAAGATCGCCGCCATGGCCGGATTCTCGAACAAGCGTGACATCTACGAGGAACTCGAGCGCCGTCGTCAGGCCATTCAAGACATGGCGGACCGCGACTTGACGCACTATGACGACGTCTTCGGCTTGTTGAACGTCTACTATCAGAGCGGTTGGGATGCGTTCCGATCGGCGGTCAACACGTGGGTCAGCGTGAACGACCGTTGAAGGAGGCATCACGATGGAGCGCATGCCGATCTGGCACATCGCCCTCCGCCGGCTCGAAATGCCGTTTCCGCGCTACCTCGCCTTCTTCGTCGGCGGCGCCGCCCTCGTCGGGCTGGTCAGTGCCTTGGTGCTCATTTTCTCGACGGGGGGCTTCACTGACGGGGCGCTCTTCTCAGGATTGGCCGGCATCAGCTTGCTGATCACGCTGCCCCTCATTCTCGCAGGTTCCGCGGCCGTGTATCCGCTGCTCGAGGTCCAGCGTGCTGCGAACCGCATCGAGAAAGAGATGCACATGTTCATCACGCGCATGGGCATCCTCTCGCTGGGTGAAGTTGGCGCGCAATCGATGTTTGACATCCTGAAACAGATGCGCGACTACGGCGAACTGGCCAGCGAAGTCAAGCGCATCGAGACGCTGGTCGACAAGTGGCACACCGCCCTTCCAGAGGCGGCACGGATTGTGGCGCAACAATCGCCTTCTCCCCTGTGGACGGATTTCCTCGACCGGATGGCCTTCTCCATCGAGGCAGGCCAACCCATTGACGAGTTTATGCGCTCCGAGCAGGAGACCGTGGCCGAGCAGTACACCACCCTCTACGACACGCGCCTCGAAAGCGTGGACACCATGCAGGAAATCTACGTCTCCATGGTCACGGCGGGGTTGTTCGGCCTGGTCATCGCTGGCATCCACCTGGTGCTCTTCGAGGTCGGCTCCGCCAGCGATACGCCGATTGAAGTGGCCAGCCGGCTCCGCTTCCTGATTTTGGCGTCCCTCTTGTTCATCTTGGTCAACATCGGCGCCGTGTTTGCCTTTCGAGCCACGATTCCGGACGACGCCACCTTCGCGCGTGACGAACTGGAGACACCCTTCCGCATCAACGCGCGGCGTGCCTTGCTCGCTTCGGGGGCGGTGACCATCGGCTTGCTGTTCCTGACGAGCATCGTGGTGGTGATCTACTGGAGCGCCATTGGCGAAGGTTGGGACAAGTACGGCCTGCTCTTGCTGGCCATTCCCCTGACGCCGATGCTGATTCCCTCGTCGCTCATCATGCGCGAGGAGCGGCAAGTGCTGCGCCGTGACGAGACCTACCCTGATTTCATTCGCGCATTGGGTGGGACCGCCCAAGCGCGTTCATCGGAGCCGTCAGCGACCATCAAGGCCCTTCGAGGCATCGATTTTGGTCTGCTGGATTCGTCCATCGATCGCCTCGAGAAGCGGCTTTCCACCCGCATCAATTCCGACCGCGCTTGGGATTACTTCAACGCCGACACCAACTCAGCCGTCATTTCGAGGTACACGCGCATCTACATCGAAGGGTCACAATCCTCCGGCCAACCGGCCCAAACCGCGGAAATGGTGTCACGGTCGGTCGGCAACCTGCTGTCGCTGCGCAACCGCCGTTCCCTTTCGGCCAACACCATGTGGGGCGTCGCCATCGGTCTGCTCATCGCCAGCGTGACGTCGCTCAACGTGACCATCGCCATTGTGCTTCAGTTGGGTGAGGCGGTCGCCGGCGTGGCTTCGGGCATCACCGACAACGCCGACGTTTCTGCGCTCGCTGATTTCGGAGCAGGAATTGCGTTGCCGATCATGGAAGATTCATCCTCAGTGGACACGAACATTCGCATGTTCAAGATCATCGTGTCCATCCTGATCCTTGGCCAAGTGACCGCTGTGTCCCTCATCGCCACGCGCTTGCGCGGCGGTGGTCTGACCAGTGCTTTGGGCCAAGCCATCCAGCTGTTGTGGGTGGCGGGCATTGCTTCGTTCATCACGGCCGTGTTGCTTGAACGCGCCTCGTCGGTCTTCGGCATCGGCTGATCAGCGGCGGCGCGCCTTGGCGTTCATGCGCCGTTCTTCCTCGATGCGCTTCTTCGTGGCCGCCCAACTGCAGATGGGGCATGTGGAGAGGTCATGCCATCGTGCAGGGCAATGTTCCCGTCCGAAGAAGATGATCTGCAGGTGAAGATCGTTCCAGCTTTCCCTCGGGAAGACGGCTTTGAGGTCCCGCTCCGTTCGCTCGACGTTGGTCCCGTTGGAAAGGCCCCAGCGAGCAGCAAGCCGGTGGATGTGGGTGTCGATCGGGAAGGCAGGGACGCCAAAGGCCTGAGCCATGACCACGCCTGCGGTCTTGTGGCCCACGCCGGGGAGGGCCTCCAACGCCTCGAAGGTGGCAGGGACCTGGCCGTCGTGGTGTTCCAGAAGCATCTCCGACAGCCGCTTGATGTTCTTGGCCTTCGTCGGTGCGAGACCGACGTAGCGGATGAGGGACTGGATGACGTCCACGTCCAAGGCGGCCATGGCCGCTGGTGTTGGTCCTGCTTCGAACAACGCGGGTGTGACTTCGTTGACCTTCAGGTCCGTGGTTTGGGCGGACATCAGGACCGCGATGAGCAGTTCGAAGGGATTCCTGTGGTCCAACGGAACAGGGGTCTCCGGATACATCTCATCGAGCATTCCCTTGATGCGAATGGCTTTCTCTGCTCGCTTCATGGCCCCTGCTCCACGCCAAATCCTGCTCGACTCGACAAATCTACGTCGGCCCGTTCTTTAAATACGGGTGGTCGGTCTCCACGTCCATGACCACCGATGAAGAGCGCCTGACTGTGGTGAACGTTGTTGCGAGCACCCGCGTTGCCGAAGAACTCGATCTGCCCGACATCGCCATCCAGCTCAACTGTGAGTATGAGCCCGAGCAGTTCCCGGGTGTCGTGTACCGTGTCGTTGACCCCAAGCTCGCCATCCTCATGTTCCGCTCCGGTCGTGCCGTGTGCACCGGTGGGAAGGACGAACAGAACATCCAGACCGGCATCGAGCGCATGATCGCCGACCTCCGCGCCGCCGGCATCACCACGTGGGAAGTCGAGGACGTCGAGATTGAGGTCCAGAACATGGTGGCCACCTACGCCCTCCACTACCCTGTGGACTACGACGGCAAGGACAAGTTCACCGGCGAACCCCTCGCCGACGCACCCCGCAAGTTGAACCTCAACCACCTCACCTTCCACCTTCCCTTCGACAAGGTCGAGTATGAGCCGGAACAGTTCCCTGGCCTGATTTACCGCCTTGATTACCCCAAGGTCGTTTGCCTGATTTTCGGCAGCGGCAAGATGGTGATCACCGGCGCCCGCCACAAAGACGAGATCCTCGAAGCGGTCGAGATCATCAAGGACGAACTTGCGGACTTGCTCTGAGTGTGACGCTTTTGCGTCGCAACATGGCCACGCTGGTCTATGTGCTCCACGTCGCCGTCTTGGCGTACGGCGCCTTGGGGTGGATGATGCCCATGCCCGGCCCCGCCATCCACCTCGTCTTCTTGCTTGCAGTCCGCTACCACTGGCACGTGACCGGTGGATGCGTGCTGACCGAGTGGGAGAAGCAGTACCTCGGGATGCCTCCAGAATCGGATCGCCATTTCACCCGGGATCTTCTGCGAAGGATGGGCTTTCGACACATCGACGATGAGGGGGCCTACAAGGTGCTCACTGCGGGTCTTGGAGCCTTTGCGGCCATGGACACGGTGTTCATCGCTGGCGCCCTTTTCGGGGCGTTCAATTAAGGGCAGAAGCGCACCTCACGGTGCATGGACGCTCCGCGCCCGGCCGTCTGCCTGCTCCTGCTCGGCATTTTTCTCTCGGCGTTGCTTTCACCGATGGTGCAACCTCCAGCATCGCCAACGGTCCTTGAGGACATGACGACGCCCGCTCAGTCCTCCGGAACAGCATCCGTGGATGAGGTTCCAACATGGCGCGTCGGGGACGAGTGGGTCTACGCAACTGGATTTGACGTGGCCACCTTGATCGCCAACTCAGGCGTCTCTGCGAGCGTCAGCACGCTGTCGGGTGACACCAAGATGGAAATCGAAAGCATCGGCCTTGAACCGATGAACGACGCTGCGGCCACGAACGTCGTGGCCTACACGATGAGCATCGATGGCGATTTCACCTCGGGGAACAGTGGAGCGACCTTCAACGGCGTCTCAGGCAAACTCGACATTGAGTACCAAGGCATCGACGTCTTGCGTGCTTCGGACATGGCCACCATTGACTCGTCTTTCGATTTGAAGGTCGAATTCGCGCCGTTCAACCTTGGATTCCTCCGGTTCACCATCGCGGACTTGACCTTTGACACCGAATACTCACCAGCGAAGGAAAACCGTGACCACCCGGTGCGCTCAGGCGACAATTGGTCGCACGCCTACACGGCCACGACCACCGTCAGCGGTTCCTCGGATTACTTCGACCCGAGCGAGTTCGACACGAGCACTCAGGAAAACACCACGTGGGAAGTCACCGATTCGGGCGTCCCCACCGCTCAGGACGGGTACTCCGTGGCGTACACCGGTTGCGATGACTCGTACAAGATCAACCAATGGAACACCACCGGCTCTGCCACCGGATTCGAATGGTATTGTCCCGCAGTCCGTGGACCGTCATGGATTCGCATTCAGCAATCGGCCGGTTTCCAAATCGATTGGACCCTGAAAGAATACATCCCAGAGGACTCCTACAACGTCGTCAATTCTGGCGACCCCGGTGCCCGCTGCACCACGCTGGAATTGAGCGGGCAGTACCCCGCGTATCTGCCGTCAAGCACGGTGAACATCGACGTCGATTATGTCATCACCCCTGCGGCGTATTCCGCGTGTTTCTCTGACCAAGTCGACCGGTACGATTCGGCCTACATGGAATACAGCATCGCCGGAACGACCGGTTCGGTGAATTTCGACACCACGTCGAGTCCGTCCACCACCCAAGAAAGCCGCTGGAGCGGCATCGCGTGCTGCACCTACACCGTGCCGACGGTCACGGACGGTTCGCCGGCCAACGACGACCACTCCAGCGACGGCATCGTGGCCTTCGACGCACAGAACGGTGTGGTGGGCGTGTACACCGTCGTGGTCGACCTCAGCATCGTGGGCGTGGACCTCTTGCCGTTGGAGAACGGCATCGTGGTCGACCGCACCCGTGACGGCGTCACCACTCGGCTTGGTCCAGGTGACATGCTGGCTGGCATCGACGGCGACGACATCGAAATGACGGTCCTCATCGCCAACCGTGGCATCCTCGACGTGGGTGGGAGCAACCCCATCGCCACCGCATGGTGGAACGGCACCAACCCTTCCACGAAGTTGCAGTCAGGTCCTGTTGGCGCTTACGGGCAAACCGGCCTGACGTTCGGCTTCCGAGTGGCCTCGGCCGATATTGGCCAGCCCACAGCGGTCGAAGTCCTCACCGATGCCTCAGCGATCGGCGCCACCGACGGGAACGCGTCGAACGATTTCCTGTCGATTCCCTTCTTCGTTGGCACCCTGCCCACAGCGAACCTGACCTGGGAGGAGGGGCGGTCCACCGGCGAAGAGGTGCTGATTGACGCCTCCGGAAGCTTCGACGAAGACGGCGGTGATGTGCGCTGCGTCTTTACCGTGGTCAACTCGCTCGGAACTCAGACTGGACTTGAGGAAGACGACTGCACCCTCGCATGGACGTGGAACGACGGCGGCGCGTGGAGCGTCACCGTCGACGTCATCGACGAGGAGGGCGACGTCAGCGTCGTCACGGGTGAAGTGGTCGTGCTCAACCGCGCACCAGAAGTGGTCATTGAAGCCCCGGCTCAGGTGGCCGCACGGTCCTCGGCCACCGTCCGTGTCGTGGAGGCCTACGACAACGACACGGTCTCACCGGCCGGACTTGACGTGCTGTTCTCGTGGTCCGGCGTCGTGTGTGAGGAAGGAAGCTCATCGGACCGCTGCACCTTCTCTCCCTCCGACGAGGGCCTGACCGTGGTGACGCTCACCGCGACGGACGACGACGGTGCGAGCACGGTCGTGAACGCGACCGTGGAAGCCACGAACATCGCGCCTTCCCTGGACACCATCGCCCTGTTCCGCAACGGAACCGAAGTGCCGGTCATCGACGGCTGGATCGTCGACGAGGACGAGCCCATCGGGCTCCTGGTTCAGGCCGATGACACGCCCAACGATCTTTCGTCTCTGGCCGTCCTTTGGGACCTCTCGGACCTGGTGGACGGACTTGAGCAGGGCACCGTTGGGCCTGTCTCGTCCATCGAAACCTCGTGGCCGGTGTCCGGCACCCACCGCGTGAGCGTGCAGGCCATCGACGACGATGGCGTGGCGTCGGGCACCCTCGAGGCCGATGTGTTGGTCCGCAACGTGGCGCCCACCATCGAAAGCCTCGATCCGACGGTGGCCATCTACGAAGACGAGGTGTTGAAACTCAGCGTCGTCGTTGACGATACGGCCTCGGATGTGCTGAACTTGACCACGTGCTGGGACCTCGATGCGCGCATCGACACCGACAACGACGGCGGTGCCACCAACGATTGCGACGTCGAAGGTGTGACCCTCGAACAGATTTGGTCGGAAGCCGGGACCCGGCTCATCACGGCCTTCGTGGTCGATGACGACGGCGCCATGGCCAGCACCAACACGACGCTCACCATCGTCAACCTCCGTCCCACGGCGGTCATCTCGTCGGCGACCAACCTCTCGAACCTCGTGGAGGGAGATTGGCTCAACCTGACCGCAGCAGATTCCCTGGACACCGAATCAGACCTCATTTCCCTGACCTATGTGTGGGACACGGACGCCCTACCCGGAGCGATCGACAGCACCCTCCCCATCTTGCAACTCGAGGCGCTTGCGCCAGGCACCTATTCGGTCAACCTGACCGTCACCGATGATGACGGTGCGTCGCATTCGATGAACGTGCAATTGGTGGTGGCCGAAGCACCGACCAACAACCCCATCGCGTGGGCGGTGAAGGAATTCGGGATGACGACGACCATCATCATCGGCGTGCTCGGTGTGGTTATCCTTGGATTGGTGAGCATGCTTGTCTTGGGTCGTCGAGGCGGCGCCGAGGAATTGATCGAGACCAAGTCGTCGTCCGTGTGGGATCAGGCTCCTGTCGCCGCCACCTTTGACGCCGCACCCGCAGCGCCGCTGCCTGCGCCGACACCGGCGCCCATGGCACCGATGCCGGACATGAACGCGCAGCCCGTGGCTGCTGCGCCGGAACCCGCGCCAGTTCAGGCAGGACCACCGCTCCCCGCCTCTGGTCTTCCGCCTGGATGGACCATGGAACAGTGGGCCTTCTACGGCGAAAAGTGGCTTGAGGCCAACGCCCCGGCCGTCCAAGCCCCAACGTATGCTGCGCCACAGCCAGCGGCTCCGGCAAACTTGGACAACCTCCTCGACGGTCTGGATTTGTGAGGGGTCGTCATGGGCGGATTTTGGCAGTTCTTCGGCCTGCCCGACCCCGCTGAGGGTCAGCGGACAGAGGCCGCCCCAATGCCAATGGTGCAGCCTGCTCCACCGCCCGCCGCCGCACCGACGCCCACGCCACCACGTGAACCTTCGACGACTCCGCACTTCATCGACTTGGGCCTTCATCGGCAGGGCCCACCTCAGGTTGCTCACCGTGCCGTGCGATACTTGTCGCCTGACGCGTCGTCTCGCCTGCCGGTCAACGGCATGATGCTCCGCGTGCAGGACGGCGATTCCTTGTTTGTTGATCTCCGTGGAATGGCGCACATGCACGCTCACCAAGATTCGCTCAGGGCTGAACTTCGCCGGCTTGGTGAGGCCACGGGTGTTGGGGCGTGGGCGCTCGATGCTGATGACCGTCTCTTCCTCATCCCCGGCGTTGATGTGGTGATGGACACGGCACGGCATGAACTCGGAGGCACCGCGCTTCTTCCGATGCCCTCGTCATAGGTGTGCTAGGGCCTCGAGGACCCTGCCGGGGATGCCGAGGACCGTGGCTTCGTCCCCCTCGACCAAGGTGGCGTGCGACTTCATGGCCCCAGCGAGGTCGTATGCGCCTGCCTTTCCTTCCCATGAGCCGCTGTGGATGAGGTCCGCCAGCACATCATCGCTGAAGGATGCAAACTCGACGACCGCCGAAGCCAGGTCAAAGGTCCACGTGCCGGCCACACGCAGGCCCGACGCACTCCACACGCGGTGCCTGCGGCCGCGCAGGCGAAGCAGCATGGCAAGGGCTGCCTGTGCATCGGAGGGCTGGCCCAGCGCGAGGCTCGCGTCGTCGGGGTCGGCCAGCATCGTGTCTGCGACGAGAACGATGCTGCCAGGGTGGGCGTCTCCGACCGCTTCCGCCTTTTGTTTCGCGATGTGGAGGACTTGGGCATCAACCGTGCCCTGAACGCGCCGCTCATCCACATCAACCGGAGCCACGACCGGCGTCAAGCCAAGCGATTCGAGCATCTGTTTTCGACGTTCTGAACCCGAGGCCAGAACGATGTTCAGACGACCACCTCAGAGGCGGCTGACGATGGAGAAGCGCTGCTCGTCTTCCTTCCACCAGAACGGCTGGTAGCCGAGCAAATGGTGGGTGTGTCGCATCTTAACGATGCCGAGTTTTCGCTTGACTTCGTCCGCATCGCGGTCCATGACAAGGTGCATCACGGTGTCCGATAGGTAATCCTCAACGCCGTATTCGCCGAATTGCTTGTGGTCTTCACCGGTCATTTCGCAGATGAAGAAGGAGGTCAAACCGAGGCGACGAACCGCTTCGAAGAGGCGGAAGATTTCGTCCCGCGGGTTCTCCATTTTGGTGAGCGTGAAAAAGGCACCAAGGGAGTCGAAGACCAAAATCTCGAAGCCGATCGAGTTGCGGTAGCTGGTGAGTTGAGCGATCAGTTGGCCCATCCAATCGACGCGGTTGCCCATGCCCTGTTCATCGAGCTGCACACGAAGGTCGGCCAGGTCAATGATGGCAATGCGGTTGCGCACGCGTGGGTCTTCCACGTTCATGCCCATGTTGGCCATGTGGGAGCGGAGGGAGTCCTTCCCCTGCTCGAGGGTCACGTAGATGCCCGAGGTTTCGCCGTAGAGCACGGCGTTGTACAACATCGAGAACGTCAGGCTGGACTTCATGGCGCCGCTTGCACCGGCCACGATGGCGATGTGGCCCTCGGGGATGCCGCCCTGCATGTTCTCATCGAGGCCTTCGATGTGGGTGGGGATGCGCTCGATGCTCATGGGGTCACCGCACCTGCGTGGACGTGAGGCTTCATCAACCTCACTCAGCGGCCGCTCATTCGACGGTCACGGATTTGGCGAGGTTTCGTGGTCGATCCACGTCGAGGTCCAAGGCGAGTGCCGTGCGGTAGGCCAGCAGCTGCAGCGGCAGGACGGTCAGCAGCGGCGAGCAAAGCGGATGCGTCCTTGGGACTTCGATGGCCACGTCCGCTTCCTGGGCAAGATCATCACCTTCGGTGCAGACAAGGATGATGCGTGCACCGCGGGCTTTGCATTCGTGAATGGCTGAGGCGACCTTCTCTTTGACCGCGTCATCAGGTGCCACGACGATCACCGGTCGCCCCTCTTCCAAGAGCGCAATCGGGCCGTGTTTCATCTCGCCCGCGGGGTAGGCCAAACAAGGGATGTAGGTGATCTCCATCACCTTCAGCGCCCCTTCTTTCGCCACGTTGGCCGACAATCCACGTCCCAAGAACAGCAGTGACGGGGCCTCACGGATCATGGCCACCGCCTCATCGATGGGTCCGGGGTTGGCCAGATACCGCTCAATGAGGTCAGGCACTTCTTGCAGCCCCTTGGCAAGCACGCGTGCTTCGTTGGCGCTCAGTTGACGCGCTCGGCCGATTTGGAGGGCGAAGATGGTCAGCGCAGCCACCATGTTGGAGAAGGCTTTGGTGGACGCCACGGATTGTTCGGGCCCAGAGTGAATGTAGACGCCTTGACCGCAAAGTCGAGCGATGGTGGAGCCGACGACGTTGACCACGCCATGCACGTCGCCGCCTTTGAGTTGGATTTCTTTGATGGCCGCGATGGTGTCCATGGTCTCCCCTGATTGTGAGACGGCAAAGTGCAATGCCTCTGGATTCACCACAGGATCCTGGTACCGGAACTCGCTGGACACGTGCGCAACGGCGGGAATGCGGGCCAAGCGCTCGATGAGTTGTTGCCCGATCAACGCGGCATTCAGGGCCGTGCCGCACCCAAGCAACCGGACGTGAGGAACCGTCCGGAGCTGTTTGGCGGTCAGCTGCATACCGCCGAGGCGACCGTTTCCATTTTTTGCATCGAGCCGACCTGAAATGCAGTGGCGCAAGGCGTCGGGTTGCTCGTAAATTTCCTTGAGCATGTAGTGTGGGTACTCCCCAAGTTCGGCCTCTCCCCAACCCTCGTCGAGGGTGATGGCAGACGTTTCGCTTTGTCCGCCATCCAGCCGCTCAATGGTCAAGCCATTTGCGCCGTAGGAGGCGATGTCCCCGTCTTCAAGGATGATGACGCGATCCGTGTGTTCCACAAGGGGTTGCGGGTCGGAAGTCACGATGAAGCCGTGGTCCGTCTCGCCGAGCACCAAGGGGCTGCCGTTGCGCGCACAGACGAGCTCATCGTGGTCGAGGAACAAGGCGCAGACGCCCCACGTGCCGCGCAAGCCCTTCAGTGCAGTTCGCATGGCGGCGATGGGTGATTGCCCCTTTTCCACGGCACGCTCGAGACGGTGAGCGATGACTTCAGAGTCGGTTTCGGAGCGGAACGTTGCACCGTTTCGCTCGAGGTGTCGACGGATGCGAGTGGCGTTTTCGATGATCCCATTGTGGACGATGACCACCCGCTGTTCAGGGCCGAGGTGAGGGTGAGCGTTTTCGTCGGTGACGCCGCCATGGGTGGCCCAGCGGGTGTGGGCAATGCCGACGGTCCCTGGCATCTTCTTCGGGAGCGTCGCTTCCAGTTCTGCGACCTTTCCGATTCGCTTGCGGACGTCGAAAGCATCGCCACGGAGGGCCAAGCCCGCGCTGTCGTAGCCCCGGTACTCCAAACGGCGGAGTCCGTTGAGCAAAATTGGAGCCGCTTGGCGCCGGCCGTGGTATCCAACGATGCCACACACGCTTCACACCTCCACGTTCTCGCCACAAATCGGGCAAGGCACCGATCGAAGCCGGAGGTCCCGAACGGTGAAGGACGCCTCGCATGAGGCACAATTCGCCTCTCGGCTCGGTGGGGGCAAATCCGGCAATGCAGGGAGGGAAGGCAGCGGAGCGTCCGCAAGGCTTGGTGGCGGCAGGTCCGCGAGGTCCGGCAGCGGTGGAGCGGAAAGCGCGAGGGTTTCCTCGGGCTTCGGAAGTGACCCGGCGAGGGCGCGCTGTCGCCTTCGTTCCTGACGCGCGTTGACCGGGTCAGGACGGATCGTTTCCTCTTCTTCGGGCTCTTCTTCCTCGTCATCCATCACGGCAACGATGGTCTCTTCTTCCTCGACGACCGCGAACGGCGTCTCGTCGTCCTCTGGGGTGATCATCATCACCACGTCTTCGTCGAGTTCCTTCTCGACGCCCTCGTCATCCTCTGGACGTCGACGAAGGGCACGGCGGGCCGTGAGCACCATCGCCAGCAAGAGCACCACGACGACCAAACCTGACCCTCCAAGGATGAGCATCTGCATGTCTCGGTCTCCGGGCAGTGGGGCCAGCAGGTCGTCAAGCCAGGTTGCATCATTGCCACCGGGGCCGCTTGGGTTTGCGTCTGCCAGAATGCGGATGTCGAGCGCTCCAGTGGTGGAAATGAAGCCAACCACGACATCTGCGGTTTCGCCGCCGGCGCCCAACAATTGCCCCGTCTCGAGGATGTTGGCCAGCGCGTAGGCCTCGGTGCCTTCCCCGACGGCGAGTAAACCGAGTCGGACCACAGGTCCACGGACTGAAATCTCGTCGTACATGACCATCACGCCATGCTCGCGTTCAATCGTGCTCAGGCTGAGCGCACCCGGGGCCTCCAAGCAGGTCGGGGCGTCGATGCTCCAACCTTGGTCGGTGACGGCGGTGCACACTTGCGCGTCTTGACCTTGGCGCTCAAGCCATGCCGCGATGAGCTGACCGTCCTCATCCACCGAGAGGTGATGGTCCGATGCGTTGTCACCGACAGGGGCAATGAAATTCCACCCCTCTTGGTCCCGCTCACCGTGGCTGTACAGCACACCAAGGCGCTCCACGCCGGTGATGTCATCGCGTTCGGTTTGGAAGAGGATGTGAAGGCGTTCCTCGCTGATGGCGACCGAGACAGGGTCGCCTTGGGAGGCCAAAACCTCGACATCGGAGTGAACGATGAAAGGTCCATCCCATGATCCGGAGAGATCAGGTCGTTCGGAGATCATGGTGAAGATGCTTGTAACGTCCAACCAGGAGCCACCGGTCGAAATGTCGCGGTGGTAGCCGGCCACGACCACCTCACCGTTGCGCTCGGCCACGTCCAGCCCCCAGTAACTGCCTTCCGACAGTTTCAGGGGCGTCAATTCCCGCTGGACAGGCGTCATTTGTCCGGAGGTGGTCAATGCCGCAATGCCGAGGTCTTGGAGCGTGTAGCCGTCTTCGCTCATCGTGCGTCGGGTCCAAGCCAATTGGACCATGGCGTCGCTTCGCACGGTGCTTGCGACCTCTCCGCCCCAGTTGCGCTCGACCAGCACGTCGCTGATCACGACCATGGAACTGGACAAGATTCTGGCATGAAGTTCCCCGTCACGTGTGGTCAGCAAGATTGCGCCATCATCGCCTCCAATGAGTTCGACGGGCGTTTCGCCGTCGTCCAACGTCAGGCGAATCGGAGAACCGAGGGTGAACGTGTCTGCCACCACGGTGAAGCGGTGCTCGGCATGGTCTGGTTCGACGCCGTTCCCGCTGAGCAAGACCCGGTACTGATGGCCGCCGACCGTGTTCACTTGGTCGAGGAAACGCGCGGTGGCGTAGCCCGACGAGGAGCTCCCACCGTTCACGCGCCCGATGCTTGCGGATTCCACAGACAACCAGCCTTCGTCGGTCCAGCGTTCCAAATTCATGGTCAGGGATGTTGCTTCAGTTTGACCGAGGTTGTCGAGCCGGACCGAGAGTTCGAAGGGTTGGTTGGGGACCGGGACAAGGGGCATGGTGGTCACCGCACCCTGCAGGAAGCGGAGGCTCGGCTCGACGGGACGAGGCTCGATGGTGAAGGTGAACCTGACTTCGTTGTCGCTGCGGTCCACGTCGCTCAAGCGCTCTTCGGGGTCGATCGTGACGACCACCTCGTGCGTGCCGGGTTCCGTGGCCCACCACCACAAACTGTAGGTGCGTCGCTCACCGGCCTCAACCGATGCAATGAGGCCTTGACTGGGGTAGACTTCGGAGACCGATCCCGGAGCGTCGAGCACGAGACCAACGTTTTCTGCGGCCGCGTCGCCGTCGTTGAGGAACTCAAACCGAACTTCGAGGATGGTGCCTGCAACGGCGCTCGTGGTGATGAGGCCTTGGTCGTAGACGCTGGACAATCCGGTCAACGCCAGCTCTGGCGCGGCGGGAAGGTTGTCCACTTCGTAGGTGCGGCGGAAGGGTTCGCTGACGGCACCGGATTGGTTGACAAAGCGCACCGCGACGTAATGGTCGCCGTCTTCGACCTCCGTTGAATCCCACGTCCACGTCCAGTCTTGGAGTTTGAAATCCTCATCGCTGAGGGTAGCCACTTCCACCCATGGTCCATTGCCGATGCGCCCCTCGACCACGCTCGGTTCCGGGCCTTGGGCCGTACCGGAAAACGTGACGCTTCCATCCAGGACGGTTTGCGTGGAGGGCGAAGTGATGCTCGCGGCCATGCGGCCGAGGTTCATGACGCGCAGGTTGGTGGCCGACACGTCACCGCTCGCCGTGCGTGCTCTGGCGAGGAGAAGGGTGTAATCCTCGTCCTCGTCCACCCAATCGTCGTTGAGGGTCACGTCAAGGTACCACGAAGCGGGTTCACCGCCCGCTTTGCGCCAGTCGAGCAATTCCACAGGGTTGCTGGAACCGTCCCGGTACTGTTCCAAACGCACCTCGACTTCGGTGTAGGTCCGATCGTCCGTGTCCTCCACGCTGCCTTGGAACCGCACTCGGTCACCCGCAAGCAGCAGGCTTCCATTTTGGTGCGATGAGATGTCCACGTGATTCCCGTCACCGTCTCCAACCGGGGGCTGGACGACCACAGTGCCGCCGTCCAGTGCGGTGCACGTGCGCTCGAGCACCAAATCGACCGCACATGAGGCATCGATGAGGCCCCAGCCCCATTTTTCGTTCCAGTGCGGGTCAATCGAAGGTTCGCTCGCGCTTCCCCGCCGTTCGGCCGAGTCGCGCAGCAGCTGCTTGACCTCCTCGGGTTCGAGTGAAGGATCGGCTTCG
>CEUM01137733.1_pt1 | contig 15921 bp, 18 predicted proteins | sample 356421 | NCBI WGS metagenome assembly CEUM01 (sample SAMEA2622716, study PRJEB7988) | marine metagenome | biome: marine biome (ENVO:00000447); feature: surface water layer (ENVO:00002042); material: "saline water (ENVO:00002010), including plankton (ENVO:xxxxxxxx)" | depth 5 m | reverse complement strand
GGTGGATGGATTTGAAAAAAATAAGTTTTCTCTTAGGGTTCAGGCGTTAAATAAAAAGAGGGTTAAAATTGGTTCAATTAGTTTTGCTGTTACTGAAACGGGACGAAGTTTTTGGCAAAGCTATGAAAGGGCCCTTCCAGAAATTAAGAGGAGAATTCAAGAGGAAATAGGTCTTTTAAAAATTGATTAATTTGAACTTAAAGATGATTCAACAAATGAATGGTTGAAATAATAAAATCAATTTTATTTTAAAAATAATAAGGGGAATAAATGATGAAAAAGTTAAAACCGAGATTATGTTTGGGTGTTTTGCTGGTCTGCTCTTTGTCAGGACTTTTTACAGCCTGTTCTAGTTCTAAAAAAGAAGAGAAAAAACTTAAAGAAGTTGTTCATAGCACAATCAAAAGAGACTTTGAGGTTCGGGATGCTTCTTCAAATACCAGACCTGGTTGGATAGAAGATGCTGAGGTTTGGGCATCATCAAATGAAAAGAATGCTGGAACGTTCCGCTACTTTTCATATGAAACAGAGCCAAAAGTGAATCGGAATATGGCCTGTAGTCTTGCCAAGGCCAATGCCAAAGCAGATATTGCAGGGGAAATAGTCACTTTTATTGATAAATCCATTGCTTCTTCAGTTGAAGGCAAGGCAAGTATTGATGAAAATAACCCTAGTATTCAGGCCCTAAGAGAGTTTGTTTCAAATAACCTGACCCAAAAGACCCAATCTCTGATTTATGGAGCCTCAATTGTAAAAACTTATTGGGAGAAAAGGAAATATTTAAAAGAAAAAGGTGCCAAGAGGGATTTTACAGGGTTCACTTGTGCCGTTTTTATTAGGATGAAAAAGGATAGACTTGAAAATGCTGTAGATAAGGCGGCTAACTTTGTTGTCCAAAAAGCTGATGATCCTGAAACCAAAGATAATGTAAAAAAGGCACTCAAAGATGCTGCTTCAAATTTTGTTAAGGCCAGAAGGGGCGAGCTTTAAAATTTAATTTTCATGAATAAGAAAAAAAGGATGAAAAGATGAATGAATCAAGGAATGTTAAAATGGCCCAATTTCATATAAGTTTTTTCAAAAGAATCATTTTCTGTGTCCTTCTCTCTGTGATTTTTTCTTCCTGTGGGAGTTTTCAAGCCAAACGAGTTGGAAGTAGGGAATCAGATGAAAAGGCTTTAACGATAACGGATAAGTGGCTAGCTGCTGATACAGAACAGGTTGTGAGTGAGTTATCACAAAAAATAGATAAGCATAGAGGTTTTCGCAAATACCTTAGGAACGCTGGAAAAACACCTGCCGTTTTTATTAGCAATGTTCAAAATTTGACTTCTGATAAGGGTTTTCCTATTAATGACCTCAATGATGAGTTTTTGAATAGTATTTCTGAGTCCGGGGACTTTGTCCTTGTTGATAGGGCCGCAAGGGATACCCTCTTAAAGGAGATTCAATTTCAAAATGACGGAGCTGTCGATCCAAGTACGAGTAAGATGATTGGCAAGCAAACGGGAGCTGATCTTTTGATTTTTGGAAATGTCTACATGCAGGAAAGGAAGAGGGACGGGAAAGCAATTAAACAATACTCTATCAACATTCGGATGACAGATATTGAAAGAGGGGTTGAAGTTTTAAGAGTCAGAACAAAAGTTTCCAAATACTCTGAAGAATAAATTGGCCTTTAATCATTTGAAGGTTTTATATTTTAAAATTTAACAAAATTTAAGGAAAAAGAATGGCAAAGAAAACAGCTAAGAAAACAGCTAAGAAAACAGCTAAGAAAACAGCTAAGAAAAAAGCAAAGAAAACAGCAAAGAAAACAGCTAAGAAAAAAGCAAAGAAAACAGCAAAGAAAACACCTAAAAAGGTTGCTAAAAAAGTTTCGAAGAAAAAAGTCGCTGGAAGAGCAACTTCCCCTAAAAAGGCTTCTATTGGAGCTCTTCAGAGTGTTGATTACCAAATTATTCCCTCTGAAGGAGTTTACACCTCTGTCTCACAAATTCCAACTTACGGGCATATGGTGAAGGCCTTAAATACGATTTATAAGGTTGATAAATCTTCTGGCGGGGTTGTTCCTCATGGGATGAGCTTTGAAACACTCCATGCTGAAAAACACCGGGTTTATTCTTTAACCGGAAAAAACTGGCTCGAGTTTTTAGATCATTATGAAAAGGTTAGTGATGATGAGTCACCATTTAATACTTGGGTTCCTTCGAAAGGAGAAGAAATTGGAGCTGCTGTTTTAGAACTTCTTAGTAAATTCGAAGAAATTGAAGAAGAAGAAGATGAGCCCCTTGGTATGGAAGGTGCTGTTATGGAAGCCTTTGAAAAGTTGGCCACTTCTTACTACGTTAATTTGGGCGAAGAAGCTGAAAAAGGTATCCAAAAGTGTCTCGGTAAGGCCCAGGAAAGAGCAAAAGAAATCATGAAAGAAATGGAAGAAGAAGATTTTGATGAGTAAGAGTTTTTTAGAGAAGTTAACGTTAAGAAAATTCAAATTAAGATAAAAAAAGGGGCACAGCGTTGCCCCCTTTTTTATTGATCAAAATAATTAAACAAACTTATTTGAGGACCTCTAATCAACGACTAGACTTTCCCTTTCAATAAATTTCTGTTGATGAATACTTGCTTGTTTAGCTCAAGAAACGAATTTAGATTACCGAATAGATAAAAGGCAATTCATTTAAAAAGAAGGGACTTTTATCCATGAAATTTTTTGAGTGGGATTTTTCACCTCCTCAATCTGAAGCCCTAGGTGACAGAGAAGTACCGCTTCTAGGAAAACACTTAAATGGAATGAAAATCGCTCTTGTCGTGACTGGCGGAATAGCAGCTATGAAAGCTCCTTTTATTTGTAGATCATTAAGAAAGCAAGGTGCCAAAGTAACGGCTTTCCTTTCAGAGGAAGCTTCAAGGTATGTTGGAAAAGATGCCCTTGCTTGGAGCACCAACCGAGACATTGTAACCAGATTAACCTACGAGGCTGAGCATTTAAGTGATCAAAGTCCATTCGATGCTTTTTGTGTTGCACCAGCTACTTACAATTTCATCAATAAAGTCTCCCAGGGGATTGCAGATACACCGACAACGAGTATTATGGCTTCAGCTTTAGGAAAATTAGAAAGGGGAAAAACGAAGGTAATTTTTTGTCCAACTATGCATGGAAGTATGCATAATTCACTTTTTATAGAATCTTGCAAAAAGTTAAAGTCAATGGGCTGCCATTTTTTAAAACCAAGAGATGACTATGGAAAGCATAATATACCTGATGAAGAAATCATTACGGTTTTTTTAAGCCGTTTGCTAAGCAGGTCGCCTTTAAAAGGGAAGTCTATTTTGGTAACAGGAGGTCCAACTCCTGTCCCGATAGATGGGATCCGAGTATTAACTAATCACTTTACAGGAAAGCTTGGAGGTTTAATTGCCGAGGAGCTAACTTTGAGGGGAAGTGATGTATTTTTAATAAATGGTGCAGGAAAATATAATCCTCCCCTGTGGTTAAATTTTAAAAACATCAAAAGCTATGAGGAATATAAAGAATTTGTTTTAAAGGTATTAGAAGAAGGATCTTTTACTGCAGGAATCTTTTCAGCAAGTGTGGCCGATTATGCTCCTAAAAAAATGGGAAATGGAAAAATTAAAAGCGGACAGAGCTCTTTAAGAATTGATTTAAGTCCTACGGAAAAAGTCATAGAAAAGGTAAGCGCCCTTTATAAAGAACTCTACATGGTAACTTTTAAATATGAAGAGAACCTAACTCATGATGAGCTTATGGAAAAGGCAAGGGCCCGTTTGAATGAATATCCAATAATTATGGCCAATAGAAAAGAAGATTTTGAAAAAGAAGGTGAGCAGGTGATTTGGTCAGTTACAAAGGAAGAAGAAGCTCAAAAAATTGTGGGCAAAAAGAACATTGCTGTGAAAATTGCTGATTTGTTAGAAAAAAAACTACCTTAAATTCTTTAGTTTTTTATATTAAAGTCATTATCAATAAAAGGCCATTGATGCTTAAAGAGTATAAGAAAGTAAGTCAGGAATCCAAAGGAAAAACCAAGAGGCGGTGGTTTAGTGGTCACTCTTTGGAGCTTCTTGTATGGTTAAATGAAGAAGGCAATGATCTTACAGGCTTTCAGCTTTGTTATGATCTTCAGTCTATTCCACATGCTTTTACTTGGCATAAAGAAAATAATATTCTCATTCATGAAAAGATAGATGAAGGAGATGGGTTTCCAAAAAAGAATCTTGCTCCAATTATGGTATCAGATGGTGTCCCACCCCTTTTAAGGGTCAAGGAAGAATTCGAACGAGAGTCATTTGAGATTGATGAAAAAATACGAGTATTAGTTCTTAAGATTTTTAATGAAAATCATACTTAATTTTTTAGATGATAATAAATTGACGGTTGATAGACCTTCATTTAGTTATTGAACTTACTCTTCACTTTAATTTTTGAGGCTTATTTATGGTACTTTATGAAGTAAATTTAAAAATAAAAAAAGAAGTCGGACAAAACTTTCTTAATTGGCTACCAGGGCATATGAAAAGAGTTTTAAAAGCAGATGGTTTTTTTCAAGCTTCTTTGTTCCAGGAAGATAAAAATAATACTGAAAAAGAGAGTGGTTTTTTAAATTTGACTGTGTTCTATAAGGTAAAAACAATTTCAGATTTGGAAAATTATTTTGATGGTTATGCCCACGAAATGAGAGAAGAAGGCCTAAGTGCCTTTCCAGGAAAATTTGAAGCTTCTCGGAGAGTTCATAGCCTAGTGGAGGAGTTGAATTAGACATTAATGCTTAGGAAGATAGGTTTTTACCTATTTGTTAAGTCTTAAGCTGTATATCTTATATATTAAATTTTTCTTTTAAAATAATATCTTTGAAGTCAATCCATTTGTTCTGGTCTGGAGGGACATTGGAGTAATAAAATTCAGAAGATTCAATATCTGGAGTGAGCTTGATAATGAAGCTTGAGCGTGTTCCATAATTCCTTTCAGGAATATTGACGAGAGGTCCTTCAAAAGAAGGTTCCGTTTTCATGGAGAGCAGCTTTTTAAAAGGTTCACAGTCATCCTCAGCTGAAAGGTTTTCCATAAGGCTTTCTAAAAAAGAGTATCTTTTGTTTTCTCCAGCACCAAAACTACTCTCAGTTAAAATAAAAGATTTTTCAGTTACTTGAAACTGGGTGAATTTAATACCGTCATTCCAAAAGATCTGGGTCTCATGTCTATTTGCTACAAGAAGGTGAAAGGGGTTAAAATCTTTCGCTTTAAATCGAGATAATCTTTCTAAAGCTTCCGAAGGTGAACCTGCCTCAAGCGCTTTTTTCGTTATTAAGCCCCTGGATGTTAGGCTTTGATTTGGTCTAGGTGTAAACCGGTTAGTGATTCCCACAAAAAGACCTTTTTCATTTAGACCTAGCCAAGTGCCACCTTTAGATGAGTCTTTAGGAGAGAAGTTTTTTAAAAGACCTTCTCTTCTTATTTTAGGACTTTCAGATGCTCGGTCGAGCAGTTCATCACGATTAGTAGCAACAATAAGGTTCCCTGAATTTTTTATGATTATAATTGAACACATATTTTTTTATAAATGTTTTTAACAAAATTAAAAATTAACTGGCCTTCTCTTTTATTTCGATAATTTTTTTAGGACTTATATTTTTAAACAAATTTTCATTTGTACAAGAGACAACTTTAGCATTTTTTGTGGCAAAATGTTGGTGCCACTCCCAAGGTGTTATGTAAACAGCATCTCCTTTTTTCCACTCTACTTTTTCACCAGAAATCATGGTATGGCCTTCACCTTCAATTACATAAAGAATTGCTTCGTAAGCATGTCTATGGAGTTCGCTTTTAGATCCCTCCTCGTACTCACAGATATTCATATGGAGAGTATTTGAAGGTAGGTCAACCTCATGCTCTCCCACTTTTGATTCACCTACATTTTGATGCTTAATTTTTTTTGAACTCACAAGTTACCTTTTGGTCTTTAAAACAATAGTATAAACCTCTTATGATTCAGTTCAAAATCGATTAATATTATTGATTCAAATAAATAATATTAATCGATTTTTATTTTTTATTTATTTGTAATAATAAAGGATAGTTTAACCGAAACTTAGGTCAATAAAAGAAAAATATGAAAATTAAAAAAATTCTTATTATTGATGATTCAGCACCTGTTAGAGTGTTATTAAAAGAATGGCTTCAAAATGAATCTATCGAGGTAATTGAAGAAAGTGACGGCCTAATGGGATATGAAAGAATTAGGGCCATAGAAAATGAATTAGATTTAATTATTGTAGATGTTCATATGCCAGTTTTAGATGGTATAAGTATGCTAAAAATGCTTAAGGAGCATAAGTTTGCAAGTGGAATACCGAAAATTATATTAACAACAGAAATTTCAAAAAGTCATAAATCTGATATAAAAAATGAAACAGAAAATGTTAGGGGATTGATTCTTAAACCTGTGAACAAAACAATAATAGAGAATGTTATTAAAAAAATTGACCCTGATTGGGATTTTAATTAGTTTTTAAAATTTTTACTTTAGGTTTTCTCAGGAATAAGTCCTTGAGGTCTATTTTGTAAAATAACTTGGAGGATAAATCCAATAATAAAGATCCTAAAATAGCTTAAACGGTTAATCCACTCGTATGAAAGAATACCACTTAAAAGTTCTGAAGCTGACCAAACTGTCCAAATGATAAAAGCACCGAGGATAGCACCTTTATTGTTGCCACTACCGCCTACAATAAGCATAACCCAAAGAAGAAAAGTCGTTATAAGAGGGTCTGAAGCAGTTGGTCCTATATATTTCATTGAATGAGTTAGAAGGGCTCCGCCAAGACCCATAAATACTGATCCTATAATGAAAGTTTCGAGTCTTAGGTTTTCGACATTTTTTCCTGTTGAAGATGCAGCTTCCTCATTTTCCCTTATGGCCTTCATAATACGTCCCCAAGGACTATTTATTGCCTTTTCAAAGCCGTAATATATAATGGCCAAGATAATAAGGATGATTAAAAGGTAACAAATTTCGGCCCAGGGTTGACCAAGATTTTCAAAAGGTCTTGGTATACCAGGAATACCTCGTGGACCATTGGTAAGCCAAACTTCATTTTTTAAGATAAGGCGTAAAATTTCAGCTAAACCTATGGTGGCTATTGCTAAATAATCTCCTCTCAAGCGTAAACATATTTTGCCTATAATCGCTGCCATCAACCCTGAAAAAAACATAGAAAAGATAATACCTGCAAAAAAAGGTAGGTCGAACCCACCGAGATGATTTGGGGACAATTTTGTTGTGGCAATGGCAGACGCATAACCACCAACAGCAAAAAAACCGGCAACCCCAATATTAAAAAGCCCAGTAATTCCCCATTGAAGGTTGAGTCCCAATCCCATAATTGCGTATATCCCTCCTACAGTTAGAAGAGATAAAATATACATCATCCAGCCATAAAGAGTATCCATTAAAAAGACCTTCCTTTAAAAAGACCAGTCGGTCTTACAATTAGCATAATGACCATAATAAAAAAGGCCACACCAGTTTTATAAGCCGGAGATAAAAGAGGTTCTGTTCCAAAAAAAGGAAAAGATGAAATTTCTTCTGCAATTCCTATGACCATGGCGCCAGCGATCGCTCCATAGGGGCGACCTATTCCACCAAGTATAGCTGAGGCAAAAAGAGGAAGTAGTTGATCCCATCCCATTCGAGGGTTTAGTTGGGTATCTGACCCTAAGAAAACTCCTGCTACAGCTGCCAAGCTTCCTCCCACAATCCAGGTAGCTTGTATCGCTCTTTCTGTATTGATTCCAGTTATGAGGGCTAAATCTTGATCATCACTCATCGCCCTCATAGCTTTACCGAGTTTTGTTTTCGCTAGAAAGATATGAGTTAAGTAAATAAGGCTTAAAGTTCCGAGGATAATTATGATATGGTTTTCACTTATTCTAAAATTTCCGCCAAAGGTAATAGGATCTTTAATGACTCCAACTTCATAGACTTCTAAGCTAACCCCCCAAGTTAGTTGAATTAAGGACCTCAACATCAGTGAGACACCTAGTGAAGAAATGACCAAAACCACTGTTTGGCTTTTTCTAAAAGGTTTGTAGCAGATTTTATCTATAAGAATGGCCAGTAATGAAGAACCTACAATGGAGGCTGGTATGGCAAAAAATGGAGATACGTGAAATATACCAACCATAGAAAGAGCGATATAAGCGCCAAAGCTCATAAGATCTCCATGAGCAAAATGAGCAAACCTCAATATCCCGAAGAGTAGTGAAACACCCATTGCACCTAAGGCATAGATACTTCCTAGGACTAGTCCTGGTAAAAAATAAAGATTTATAAAATCAATCATTTATTCCCCCCTAAGAACAACTTTGTAATATTTTCGTTCATGAGTAGGGATTGTCCTGAAGCTGTTAATTTGTTCTCACCTGAGACTAGAACGCATCCTCGATCAGATATTTTAAGTGCCTTTTTTGCATTTTGCTCAACCATGATGACTCCAACTCCCAATGTTTTTATTTTTTGGATGCTTTCGAATGTTTCATTGTACATTTTTGGAGAAAGTCCAGCTGTAGGCTCATCAAGAAGGATAAATTCAGGTTGAATCATAAGCGCCCTTCCAATTGCCACCATTTGTTGTTGTCCACCAGAAAGTTGACCTGCTACTTGATTTCTTTTTTCCACGAGATCAGGATATAACTTAAAAACTTCCTCTAAAGTTTCTGAATAATTATCTGTGCGAAGGTAGGCACCCATTTCAAGATTTTCCTGAACTGTGAGGTTGGGGAATATATTTTTTACTTGAGGTACATAGGAAATACCTTTTCTAACAATACTTTGGGTATCTAAGTTTGTTATTTCTTCTTCATCGAAGTAGATATTTCCTTCAGTAATAGGAATAAGTCCAAAAATTGATTTCATAAGAGTGCTTTTTCCAGCACCATTAGGGCCAATGATAACAACTATTTCTTCTTGAGAAATATTGATACTTACACCTTTAAGTATATTCATATCACCATAACCACTTACAATATTTTCAACAACAAGCTTGTGGATTTTCTTTCTCATTAGTTTTATTTACCTTTTCAAAATATTGTTACTGGCTTTCAATTCCCAAATAAGCTTCTTGGACTTCTTTATTTCCTATAATTTCTTCGAAAGTACCTTTTGCTAAAACAGAACCTTGAGTCATCACAATTACGGTATCACAAAGCTCTTTTACAAGTTCCATGTCATGTTCGATTACACAGAAAGTTATATTTTTTTCTTTGTTAATTTTTTTAATGAGTGTAACAAGCTTTTGCATAAGGGTTCTATTGATACCCGCACTAATTTCATCTAAAAGAACAATTTTTGGTTCGCTCATAAGAATTCTTCCAAATTCTAAAAGCTTTTTTTGTCCTCCAGACAAGAACCCGGCTTGCTGGTCTTTAAGGTGTTCTAATTCAAGAATTTTTAAAATTTCAATTGCTTTTTCTTCAAATATTTCATCTTCAATTTTTACCTGTTTAGGAGAAAATAGGTTTTTAAATAAAGACTCACCCTTTTGATTGATAGGTGCTATTTTGAGATTATCTATTAGGGTCATTCTTGGGTATTCGTGGGCTACCTGAAAGGTTCGAAATAATCCTCTTTGTGCTACTTGATGGGGTGAAAAACCAGTGACATACTTTTCACCCAATAAAATGTCACCAAAATCAGGAGTATACTGTCCACCGATGATATTAAATAAAGTGCTTTTTCCTGCACCATTAGGTCCAATAATTCCAGTTACTGTTCCACCATTAATATTGAAAGAGCATCTGCTTACTGCTTCTATTCCCCAAAATAGTTTGGTTACATTTTGAATTGATATAGCATTATCAGGAGTAGACAAGGGGACACTTCCTTTTATTTTAAGCTGTCCTAAAAGGTTTAATTTTTAGGACAGCTATTTTTTAAATGAGCTATAAACTATTTAATTTGCTTAAAACTGTTTCCCATTTGAACTTCAAAGTGTCCAAAGACTCCTGCAACATCTCCATTTTTATCAAATTCATTAGCTCCAGCAGCACCTTGATAATTGATCTCTTTACCTTCAGCAATTAATTTAACAGCTTTCGCCCAGTCACCAGGGCCGACTTCTACACCAGGAGCATTAGCAACTTTTCTAATATTGGCCTTTACAGAAGCACGATCGTCGCTTCCACCTTTTTGAATGGCAAGAGCAAGAATCATAGCGGCATCATAAGCTTCCTTAATAAAAATACTTTTTCTTTTGTGCTTTGAAAAAGCACCATAATTTTTATCAAAGGCATCACTAAAAGCTGTCTTAGTTGCAACAGGTCTTGAAAAAAATGACTTTTTCAGACCTTTTATACCAATTCTTTTGATAAGCTTTTCACTCGCCATACCGTCTGTTCCGATAAAACGATCGAATTGTTTTGTTTCAAGTGCTTGACGAACGATTGTTTGTCCACTTGAGTCTGAGTAAGCGATAACAACGAGTGCTTCAGCTCCACCTTGTGCCAACGTTGCAAGTTCTGACCTGTAAGAAGCTTTTTTATCTTCGTGCTTACTTTCAGTTACGACTTTACCACCTTCTTTTTCAAAACTTGCTTTAAAGGAGTTAGCAAGTCCTACGCCGTAATCATTGTTTACATAAGTAAGGGCCACTTTTGTAATTCCTTGCTTAATAACGAGTTTTCCTAAATAAACTCCCTGGTAAGCATCACTTGGAATTACCCTATAAAAGAGATCGTTATCTTTAAGAGTTGTAAATGTTGGAGCCGTTGATGCTGGAGAAATCATTGTAACACCGGCAGGAATAGCTACACCACTTGAAGCAGCGTTTGAAGCTCCACTGCATAAAGCACCAACGATTCCTGAGACTTTATTAATATTTACGAGTTTTTTGGCTGCATCAGCCCCGCCCTCTGCACTACACTTGCTATCACCAATTGTTAGCTTGAGTTTCCTACCATCTAGGATTCCCCCATTTTTATTGACTTCATCGACTGCCAGTCTAACGCTATCTAAAATTGGCGGGGCCATACTTTCAATAGGGCCAGTCATAGCTATTAGAGCTCCTAAACTAACCTCTTTGTCACTTTTTTTTGTACATGATGTAAATGCTATTAGTAAAAAAGAGAAAAAAGCCGTTTTTAGAATTTGATTTGGTTTTTTTTTGTTCATAAATCCTCTTTTGAAAAAGTTTATGTAGTCATTAATCGAAACTTATACACTTTTCGTTTAGAAAGGGGATTTTCTTAAGAAAAATAAGCATGTTTCTTCTTTAAAGAAGAAACACGTATGTGCGAGTTAAATGGTCGGCTATTGAGTTTTTATAATTTAATAATAGGCCAATATAATATGTGCTTCACAGGGAGATTGTTTAGTAAAGTTGATTAAAGTGTTCAACTCGTGAAGAATTAATTTTAATTAATTAAGTTGAGGTTTTTGAGTTTTAATGTTGACTATCAAGTTTTTAGTTAAGGATAGTAAATACCGTACTTAATAAGGAAATTAACTTTGGAAATCAAAATATTTCAGTCACTTTTTCAATTGAAGAAAGAAGATTGGGACCTTTTAACAATGAACGCATCACCTTTTATAAGCTATGAGTTTTTAGGCGCCTTGGAAAACACCGATTGTATTGGAAAAGAAAGGGGGCAAATACCTTTTTACTTCACACTCTGGGAAGAGGAAAGTCTGAGGGCATGCTACTATCTTTTTTTGAAAGGTCACAGTTATGGAGAATATATTTTTGATTGGGCATGGGCCGATGCTTTTCAAAAGTCAGGCCTCCCATACTACCCTAAATTTTGTTCACAAACGCCCTTTACTCCAATTTCAGATTCTAAGCTTTTAATCCACCCTGATTATTTAGATTCTAAAGCGAAGTTTTCTAAAATATTACAAAAGGCTGTTTTTGATGTGGCCAAAAAAATAGGAACAAGTTCTATTCATGTTTTGTATATTCATCCTCATGAGAAAGAATATTTTTCAAAAGACGTTTTTCTTCATAGAAAGACTCATCAATACCATTTTAAAAATAAGGGTTATAAAAGTTTTACCGATTTTTTAAATGGACTTGAAAAGTCAAAAAGAAAGCAAATTCAGAAGGAGAGGAATTATATAGCGAAACAGTCGGGTCTGGTTATTAAACAATTTACTTGTGAAAGCCTCGAAGAAAGTCACGCAGAGTTATGGTATCAATGTTACTTATCAACGATAAAAAAGAAGTGGGCTCAAGCCTATCTAAACGAAAAATTTTTCAAAGAAATTTTCAAAAATTTATCAGATAAAACTCTTTTAGTACTCGCTTTTAGAGGAGAGTCATTAATCGCAGGCTCTTTATTTCTCTATGATAACGAAACACTCTACGGAAGGTATTGGGGAGCGTTGGAAAAAACTAAATTCCTCCACTTTGAGATGTGCTATTACCAAGGTCTTGACTTCGTTTTTTCAAAAGGACTTGACCGATTTGAAGCAGGTGCCCAGGGGGAACATAAAATAAAAAGAGGATTTCTGCCTGAGAGGATTTGGAGTGCCCATTATATTGAAAATCAAATTTTTAGGGAGGCTATTAGCCAATTCATTAATGATGAGGGAAAATCATTAGAAGATTTTTTTGAAGTAATTGAAAAGAAAATGAACCCTTACAAGAAGAGAAACTCCAATGCCAAAAAAACCTGAAAAATGCGTCTTTATATTATCAGAAAAATTATCAAAAGGACTGGCGCTCAATTGCACGGCCCTTCTTGGTTCAAGTCTAGGAGGCCAACACCCAAGTCTTATTGGAGAAAACTTCGAGGATGCTGATGGTGTTTTCCATATGGGTCTTCTTTCTTTTCCTGTGGCCATATTAAAGGCCAGAGAAGAAGAGCTTATTCAAATCCGTCACAATGCTTTGGAGCTAGAAAATACTAAATGTATTGATTTAACAAATGTTTCACAAGAGTCAATGAAATATGAAGAGCTTGTTGAAAGAGCATCGAAGACAAGGTTTTCTGCTTTTAAGTATATTGCCCTTTCTCTTTTTGGTGATTCAGGTGAAATTAATGATTTAACCAAGAATTTGAAGCTTTATTAATTTAAAAGATTTAGGTAGTGATTAGGAAAGTTTTTTATTGGCTGCTTCTTTCTAATTTAAAAAAGTAAGGATATGGAGAAAGGTAACGGGTTAGTAAAATGAATTGTGTAATAGAAAATGCAAAGAGAGATAAACATGCCCAAATAATTGCTGAGTTCCAAGTTGAAATGGCACTAGAAACAGAGAATATGGAGCTGAATTTTGAAAAAACTAAAAAAGGTGTCCAGCATATTTTTGACAATCCGAAGGAAGGAGAATATTGGGTTTCCTTATATGAAGGGCAAGCGATAGGATGTCTTCTTACTCTTTATGAATGGAGCGACTGGCGGCAAGGAACAGTGTTGTGGGTTCACTCTGCTTTTGTAAAAAAAGAGTTTCGTGGACGGGGAGTTTTTAAAAAGTTTTACAATATGTTACAGGAAAGAGTTCGTCAAAATCCAAGTTACCTTGGGATCAGGCTCTATGTTGATAAGAGAAATCTTAGTGCGCAAAAAGTTTATAAGTCTTTAGGCATGAGCGATGAGCATTATAGTCTTTTTGAATGGATGGCCTAAAATCAAACTTAAAACTATATCCTAATATGCCCTTCACCTTTAACAACAAATCGGGTCGTTGTTATTTCTCGGGCCCCCATGGGGCCGTAGGAATGAAGCTTTGTCGTAGCAATTCCTAATTCTGCTCCAAGTCCAAGTTCCCCTCCATCGTTAAATCGAGTTGAAGCATTAACTACAATGCAACTTGCATCCACTCGTTTTTTAAAAGTATCTATGGCCTTTGGGTCTTTTGCTAAAATTGCTTCAGTATGATTAGTCCCGTGTTCCTGAATATGTGAAATAGCTTTTTCGAGGTTTGGGAGGACTTTCACCGAAAGGACTTTGTCTAAGTATTCTGTGTAATAGTCTCCTAAGTTGGCGCTAATGGACTTAGAGAATAAACCCTTTGTGAGTGAGCACCCTCTAATTTCAACACCTTCAGAATCAAGTTTTGCAAGGATTCTTGGTAAAAAATCTTCAGCAATATCTTCGTGTACTAAAAGGGTTTCCATTGCATTACATACACCAGGTCTTTGCGTTTTAGCATTCATACAAATATCGATGGCCTTTTCCAAATCTGCATCCTTATGCACATAAATATGGCAAAGACCTTTAAAGTGAGCAATCACTGGGATTTTCGAGTTTTCGTAAACATATTGAATAAGGCCCTCTCCTCCTCTCGGTATAACGACATCAATATTTTCTTTAAGGGAAAGGATTTCTTGTAGGTCCTCTCTTGAGTCAATAAGCTGAATAATGTCTGGATTAACATAATCCTTAATTGCCTCTTGAAATAAATGTGTCAGAATTCTATTTGAATGGTTGGCCTCTTTTCCTCCCTTGAGGATAATGGCATTTCCTGACTTGAAAGCAAGGGCCCCGCAATCAATAACGACATTTGGTCTTGATTCAAAGATCATGGCAATGACACCAATAGGGATTCTCTCTCTTTGAATCACTAGTCCATCATCTCTTTTAAATTCACTGACAACCTCTCCTAGTACTCTAGGACTTTCAGCAATAGATAAGACGGCTTCGGCCATACTTTTAATTCTTGCCTCATTTAAAGTAAGCCGATCAATAAAGGCTTCTGGATAACCTTCAGTTTTTCCCTTATTGATATCTTTTTGGTTTTCTTCAATAATTTTTTCTTTATTCTCTATAAGTTTTTCGGAGACCTTTTGAAGGGCCTTACATCTAAACTCTTCACTTATTAATGAGAGATCCTTTTGGGCCAGTTCAGTCGTAATTGCGAGGCTTTTAACATCCATAAAATAAAGTCCCTTTAAATATTTTGAAAGGTTTTTTCAGTTTATTTTAAAATCATATTATCCCTATGAATGACCACATCAGAGATAAGAAAGCCTAAGATTTCTTCAATTTCAAAACTTTTCTTACCCATAATTTTTAATATATCTTTGGAGTCATAATCACAAAGTCCATAAGCAAAGGTTTTGTTTTTAAATTGAATAGCAACAGAGTCACCCCTCTTAAATGGCCCTTTGATTTTTTTTATCCCAATAGGGAGAAGAGAACCATTTCTTAAAAGTGAGCGGTATGCCCCTTCATCAACCTTAATTGAGACACCACTTTTTGCGGTTGCCATTATTCTTTTTGAATTATTTTTTGATGCTTTATCTAGTTTCTTAGGGAAAAAATAAGTGCCACCTTCATGAGTAACGGCGTGGGAAATTGGAAGAAGAGGTTTGAAAGAAGATATGATAACATGAATGCCTAGTGGGGTGCACTTTCTGACAGCTTCGAGCTTCGTCCTCATTCCTCCTCGACCGGCTTCACTTTTTGAAAGGGTTTTAATATGTTTAAAATTGTCTTCAAAAGGTATTTGAGAAATTTGGCAAGCGGTCTCATCTTTAGGATCTTTGTCATAGACCCCATCAGTCTCAGTTAACAATAAAAGTAGGTCAGCTTCCATAAGCACAGAGACCATCGAAGCAAGTTGGTCATTATCCCCAACTGTAATTTCTTCGAAGCTGACGCTATCATTCTCATTTAGAATTGGGATGATACCATTGGCCAGGAGGGTTTGTAGGTTATTCTTTATATTAAAATAGCGCGTTTTATTTTTAAGGTCATCATGTGTGAGGAGAACCTGCGCAGATGAGAGATTTTGATTCTCTAAGGCCTTGTGGTAAGCATGCATAAGCAGTGGCTGGCCAACGCTTGAGCAGGCCTGAAAGTACTCAATTCTTTCACTTGTTTTTTTTGTAGGGGCCTTTATATATTTCTTCCCAGAGTTTATTGCCCCAGAGCTTACTAGAATAACTTCAATATTTTTTTT